>ERZ1090868.396-NODE-396-length-24280-cov-14.224561_pt1 | contig 24280 bp, 38 predicted proteins | sample MGYA00478475_ERZ1090868 | MGnify/ENA primary metagenome ERZ1090868 (study PRJEB33644, sample SAMEA5815747) | chicken gut metagenome | biome: Chicken; feature: Gastrointestinal Tract; material: Caecum | place: Ireland | collected 2019-01-01 | study: A study of the...
GAGATGACGTCGAGTCTCGTGGGCTCGGAGATGTGTATAAGAGACAGTAGTTATTTAAACTGTCCGCTTTAACTCTTTTTGGAGGTGTTATTTTATGAAACGTATACTGGCTTTTTTAGCTTTATCTGTTGTTATACTTTCGGGTTGTGAATCACCACTCAAAAAAACAGATTCTCCACTTGATACAGCAATAGAAATGAAAAATGCTTTGGAGAATGATAAAACAAGTGGTTTGTTTATGATGAAAAATATAGATGGTGATTTAATTTTTGACAGCCTAGAAGCAATATATCCGTTTGCATTCTCTTTAGAGCTAGTTTCATATCAAATAGGACTTACAGAAATAAGTGTCAATATACCTAACAATGCACAGCAAATGCAAGCTAAAGCACTAGCTGAAAAAATAGCTGTAAATCAGACTAAGGGGCTTGAAACTGCACAAGATAAACTTGCGGCACTGCATGACTATTTAATATTAAACTGTAAATATGATGTAGAGGCAGCAGAGCAAGAAGTGCTAGATGGTACAAGTGCACCTTTTACCGCTTATGGTGCGTTGGTAGATGGCAAAGCCGTATGCTCAGGCTATGCAAGGGCTTTTATGATGATGTGTGAGGTGGTAGGAATTGAATGTATATACATATCTGATTCTGAGATGAACCATAGCTGGAATGCTGTTAAAATAGATGATGAGATTTACTATATAGATTGTACATTTGATGACCCTATTCCAGACCAAGGAGAAAGAATAATTCGTGAATATTTTTTAAAAACAGGTGAAGAACTTAAAAAAACACATACTTGGAATGACAACTTTTATGAGCAAATAATAGACTAAAAACGCTAAAAACAGTGGTTTTTACAACTTTAAAAAACAACGTAAAAAATTATAAAAAATATGAAAAAAAGTGTTGACAAATGGGGCATAAGTGTATATAATAAATCATGTCGCTGATGAGTGACGGCAAACGAAAGCCGACAACGAAACGACAACAACTTAACAAAATGGCGGTATAGCTTAGTTGGCTAGAGCGTTCGGTTCATACCCGAAAGGTCATTGGTTCAAGTCCAATTACCGCTACCATTTTGGCCCGTTGGTCAAGCGGTTAAGACACCGCCCTTTCACGGCGGTAACACGGGTTCGAGTCCCGTACGGGTCACCATTTCGGAAGTTTAGCTCAGCTGGGAGAGCATCTGCCTTACAAGCAGAGGGTCAGCGGTTCGAGCCCGTTAACTTCCACCATTAAAACACGCATGCAAATGCGTGTTTTTTTGTGCTTTAAAATATTTGAGGTGTCAAGATATTAACACCCCAAATGCTCCAGATAAAAATGCTTCGCTGAAAAAATATCCCAAGCATATTAAAACTGTATTCCAAATTGTAATTCCTATACTTGAATAGATTATATATTCTCTTATATCCATTTGTAAAAGTCCCGCTGGAATAGAAACTATTGTTCTAAGCATGGGAATAAGTCTGCATATCATAAGTGCTTTGCCGCCACCATGTTCAAGCCTTTTATGACACTGATTTACAAAATCATGGAACTTTTTGCTTTTACCAAAAAATTTATTTAAAAGTGGTGCTCCGCCAAAATAACATATACCATACATCACAATAGAGCCAATAAGACCAGCAAGCACTGATACAAATATACATAAAATAAGATTATGTCCGCTTTGTGCTATAAGCACCCCAACAGCTGGCATTATAATTCCCGCTGGAAACCCTGGAAGATTTAAATATTCACAGAAAAATACAGCCGCCATCATTGGCAAACCATATTGCTCAAAAAGCCTTATAACATTTTGTATGCTGTCCATTTTATTTTCACCGTCCTTATATTTTAAATAATAACAACAGGCGATAGCCTATGCAAGGGCTACCGCCTGAATTTAAAAAACCGTTAATAACTTAAAATAAAGGAATGGAATAAATTGTGCTTAATATCCATAATGAACTGACTATTCCAGCACCAGCTAAGCCAGATAAAAATAAATGTAAGTTTGTCCAGCGTTTGCGTACATATTTTTTTACATGAGGTTTGCCAAGATATTGCTCAGCTATATTACAGGCTTCTTTCATAACATCATTTGTCTTTGGTGGCTTATCTTTGACTATAAATATTGCCTGTTCAAATACATCAGAATCTGATGGCTGTACTACTACTATACGTCTTGAAATCCCTTTGACCATAAGCATACTCCTTATTTAATTCACGATAAGAAAATTATGCCCTTTTTATGGTGTTTTATACAGGTAGTGGTCTTTGCTCAAGTCTAAAAACTAATGCAGATAAATCGTCTGATGTGCCACGTTTTGCCGCTGCCACCACTAAATGTGCTGCAAGCTCTTTAGGTGTGTCTTTTTGATGCTCATATATAAGCGTTTTTAACCATTTATCGTCAATACTGTCACATATGCCATCAGAAACCATTATAAATAAATCTCCTCGCTGTAATTTTATAGGTATGCTTTGGTCTGCGGCTATATCATCTGATAAACCTACTGGTAAATTACCTCCTGCAATGCTTGTTAATTTATTTCCGCTTAAAATATAACTTGCCGCTGCTCCGCATTTTAAACAGCTTCCTCGACCTGTAAACAAATCAAGCATAAGCAAATCAAGAGTTACTCCTCGTGTGCTATCACATTTTAGTTTAAAAGCAGGGGATACAGTTCTAAGTGCATCATCTGGTGGTATGCCAGCTTTTAAAAACCTTTCCATAAGTGATAAAATCATTCGGCTGTCTTTGGCGGCGGCTTCTCCTGTGCCCATACCATCAGCAAGCAGCAAACAAGCCTGACCGCTGTCTGTTACAAACGACCTAGCCGTATCTCCTGAAACGTGCTCATTTTGTTTTTGCCTTTGTCCTATGCCTACAATCGCTCTAAAAGGTGCTTGCTCTTTTAATATAAGTCTTGTGCCTAACTCATCTGATATACGCTCTGGCTCGCTAAGACATACAGATAAAACCGCTGAAAGTCCTGCTGCAAACCCTTTTCGCTGATGAAGTATATTTTCCATTGCATCGCCGTCAAGCTCTACTCTTAAATGACCTTTACCATCTCGGAAAACTGCCACTTTATCAATAACACCAAAAGCTGAGGCATAACTTCTTACTTGTCGCTCTCTTGCGGGAAGTTCGGCTTGCTCACAACCTAATGTACTGCTAATCTGCCTTAATATGCCTGTAAGTCCTGCGTATTGCTGTGCAATTAAAGTGCAATTTTCTTCACAGCGTTTTCTATATTGCTGACGCTCTCTGAGAGAAAATAAAGCTCTATTTATAGAGCTTAATAATTCTGGAAAATGTATACACCTTTCGGAAAAATGTTTAGGAAAATCACTCGCTTCTGCTCGTCCACGTTTTAACATTGGAACAGATACATCATTTAATGCTGAGAGTGTGGAAATATAGTCCTTTTGCCAACACTGGTTACAAATTCTACACGTTCTACATATGCTGTCAGCTGCACAGTCAAAAATAGCATGTATATCTTCATCTGCGGCTGCTCGTCCTGTTTGTGCTCCGCTCATCATTGCAAGATACATTTCATAAAATGCATCAGAGGCTTCACTTGCATATTTTCCTGCACTGTGTTTCATTCTTAAAAGTTTATCAAGAGTGTTTTCAGGTGATGGTATAAGTGAGTCTTTGATGTATTGAAATAATGTATCAGGAATAAACCAAAAAATAAATGCCGCTAAACAACATTCATAAACACCAGATGTGAAAAATGGATTATCTATACCAAGTAAGCAAGCCGCACTTGCTGTAACTGCTGCACTAAGTAAAAAAGGTAATCTGCCCATAGAGCGAAATGCACCTGCTAAAAGTGCTGATAAACTGTATACACATGTGAAAAATGCTCCGCTGCCGCCTGTAATATCCATTGTAACACCAAATATTACGCCAAAAGCTGCACCGCTTGCACTTGAAACTAAATAAGCTGCTGAAAGTGTTAATATATAAGCTAAAACTCTTGATGGTGAGATAGTGCCAAATATAGTAATTTCACCAAGTGCTATAAGTACACTTGCTATTAATGCAAGCAATCCAACAGGTTTTTTAAAATCTCCCAATCTTTTGGGATAAGAAAATGCTTTAATATAACATAGGCATAAACCGCCTGTTATAGCACACACTGTTATAAACTGAAAAATTTTTGCAATGCTTAAAAAGGGTGGTGCTGGTAAAAGAATAAATGTACATATGAGCGTCATAAATGAGCATGAAAGCGGCATAAACCATATTTTTCTTAAATGCTCTTTGAAAATGTAAGCACATATAAATGTAAGTATACTTGCAACTGCACAAGATACTCCAAGCATTCCTCCATGCCCTAAAAGATAACCTATAACCGAACCTAATAATGCATATATTCCTTTGGTTGTACACGCACCTGTAAACGCTATGCCTAAAGGAGCATATGTACCGAAAAACATACCTTGAGATAAGACTAAACCCAGTAAAAATTGTCTTATGCCTCTAGCTGCTCGTTTTGCGGTGTCGGTGTGTGTAAGTCTTGTCCATAAAGCTGCCGTATGTGCTGCCGCTTCAAAACTCTTTCGTTCTAATGTTTGCTTGTCCATGGTCAAACCTCCTTGGGTTTCAGTATAGGTCTTAACTGTTGCATCTTTTGTTGGAAAATATTAATGGAAATAATAAAATATATTTTATTTATATTTAAATAATTACAAAATGAAGAAAAATAATAGGAAATGCAGGGAAAACTAGAGAAATAAATTTGGTCTGTTTGCATTGAGAGTTTGTATATGCTAAAATAAAAGTCTGATAACTCAAATTTATTTGGAGGATATATATGAACATTGGACAGGTGGAGATAAAAGGTAGACTTATACTTGCACCTATGGCAGGCGTTACTGATAAAGCTTTTCGCCAAATTTGTAGAGAACATGGTGCTGCTCTTACTGTAACCGAAATGGTTTCTGCTAAAGCACTTCACTTTAAAGATAAAAAAACACCTAGACTTTTGGGTTTATCTCAAAATGAACACCCAGCATCAGCACAGATATTCGGCTCAGAACCAGAAAGCATGGCTGAGAGTGCTATTATTGCAAAGGAAATATCAGGCTGTGAAATCATTGATATAAATATGGGTTGTCCTGCGCCGAAAATAGTTAATAACGGCGATGGCTCAGCACTTATGAAAGATATTAAACTTGCAGAGCAAATTATAACCGCAGTTAAAAAAGCAGTTGATTGCCCTGTGACAGTTAAATTTAGAAAAGGTTGGGACGAAAAAAGTATAAACTGCATAGAGTTTGCTAAAATGTGTGAATATGCAGGTGCAGATATGATTGCAGTTCATGGCAGAACAAGAGCTCAACAATATTCAGGAAATGCAGATTGGGATATTATAGCCAAAGTAAAACAATCGGTTAAAATCCCTGTGGCTGCAAATGGTGATGTTTTTACCCCTCAAGATGCGGTTAATATAATAAATCATACAAATGCTGATTTTGTTATGATTGGCAGAGGGGCACTTGGTGACCCTTGGCTATTTGAAAGAAGCAATAAGCTTATAGAAACAGGTATTTTGCAAGATGAGCCAACGCTATCAGAAAGACTTGATACTGCTGTTAGACAAATTGAGCTTGCATGTGAGGATAAAGGCGAACATATAGCCATGCTTGAGGCAAGAAAACATGTCAACTGGTATTTAAAAGGCTCGTCTGGTCTTAAAGAGTTTAAAAAACGTGTGTGTGCTTTTAATAAAATAGATGAGCTTTATAAGCTTTGTGAGGATATTAAAGCTCAGATATAGATAAAAGGAGGGTTGCACCGATGACAGGGGAAGATGTGCTTATTAAACGTGCTAAAAAAGGCGAAATGGCTGCATTTGAAGCATTGGTGTCCGCTTATGAAAGAAGGGTTTATACTCTTGCTTTAAGGTCTACAAATTCGCATGAAGATGCACTGGATATAACTCAAGAGGTTTTTTTAAAAGCCTATAAAGCTTTGCCGTCTTTTAGAGGTGAAAGCGGGTTTTCTACTTGGCTTTATAGAATTACCATGAATAAATGTGTAGATTTTGCCAGAAGTAAAAAGAATATAACTTTAGAATCAATAGATGATGAAAAAGTTGTAGAGCTACAAGATTTAAAAGAAAAAAATCAACCAGAAAAATCATTTGAGAAAACAGAGCTTCGTGAGGAAATAGACATTGCTCTTAATATGATATCCGAAGAACATAGAAAAGTTGTTGTCCTTCGTGATGTGGCTGGTATGAAATATGCAGATATAGCCAAGGCTCTTTCCATTGAAGAAGGTACAGTGAAATCAAGAATTGCAAGAGCAAGAGAAGCTCTTAGAAAAATTTTAATAGATAGAGGGAACATTTCTTTACCATCTACGTCTAAACAGTCAGAAAGGAGGCGGGAAGATGCAAAACTGTGAAAAATATCGTGAGCTGTGTTCAGCTAGTATTGATGGCGAATTATCACCTCAGGAAAAACGAGAGCTTTCTGAGCATATTTCAAAATGTCCCGCCTGTGCAGCGTATTTAGATGACCTTCGTGAAATGCGAAATGCATGGGACGATTTTAAACAGCCTTTAGCAGATGATATGCATGAGTATATTATGCAGGCGGTTTTAAAAGAAGCTGAGAAACCTGTTAAGACTAAAAGACATTTCCCTGTGTTTACTACATTTGCAGCGGCAGCAGCTTGTGTAATGCTTGTTCTATCTGGTGCGGTAGGCGATATAATAAATATGACTTCTAATAACACTGGCGATAATACTAGGGCTAAACCTACTGGTAAACTTGTTATGGAGAATACAGATGAAGGTGAAACATCATCATATATAGAACCAGAACAAACAGAACCAGAACAGCCTGAGGAGCAACTCGAGCAGACACAGCCAGTACAGCCTAGAGTTATAGAGCCTGCACAGAATGAGACAAAAGAACAAACCGAAGTAGCACCGAAAACTTCTGAAGTTCCTGAGGAAAATCAGGAACAGCAGACTGATAAGCAGACTGAGCAACAGGTTGACAATGGCAAACAGGTAGCACCAGCCACATTTTCTGTAAATCCAGAATCTAAGAAAAATGCCGCAGAACGTCAATCGGTCGCAATTCCTTCATCACTTCAAACGTCAAGCTTTGCTTTTTGCTTTGTTGCGGTAGGTTCTGGCGATGTACCTGTGATAGATAATGCTGAATTTATAGAAAAAAATAATAATACCTATTATTTTAAAGTAACTGGCGTTATAAGTGATTTTGATAAAACAGTATTATCACTTAAAGAAAAAGGATTTGAGACCACTATGCGTGATGACTTAGGAGTTAAAATAGATGCAAATGCTACTAACGGTTTGCTTGTTTTAGTGGTAAACGAATAAAGAAATATATGTAAATTCCGGTAAATTTATTTTATCGGAATTTTCTTGTTTTTTTCGTAAAAAACTATTGACAAATGTATAAAAATAAGTTATTCTATACGAGGCTTGCGAAACAGCAAGCAAAAATGCGATGATATCGGAGATTGCTGATGTATGTCAGGTAACTTCGATGGAGTAGGTCCGACAATCGGGCGGTTGAGACAACTGCTTATTGTAAAACGTCAATGTTCTTGCGTAAATTCGGGACTTTTGGCAAAACAGTCAGAAAGCCGATTGCATGAACCTCCTGCGTTATTTTGACCGGATTTTTCACAAAGAGTGTGCCGGTTATTTTCATGCCCGTACGCGATACGCTAGGCGGGGTTGCAGTATCTCTCCGTAACGAGTCGACACATTTTTAAATGTACGACATGTACGAGGAGGAAATACAAAAATGGCTAATGCTGAAAAGATTCGTATCCGCCTAAAGGCATACGACCATGAGCTAATTGATCAGTCTGCAGAGAAGATTGTTGAAACTGCTAAGCGTTCTGGTGCTAAGGTTTCTGGTCCAATCCCTCTACCTACTGAAAAGGAAATTATCACTATTCTACGTGCTGTTCACAAGTACAAGGACAGCCGTGAGCAGTTTGAGCGTCGCACTCATAAGCGTCTAATCGATATCGTTAACCCAGGCCAGAAGACTGTTGAGTCCCTTATGACTCTTGACCTTCCAGCTGGCGTTGAAATCGAAATCAAGCTCTAATTAATTAACTAACAATCTGCTAAAAAGCAGTTTGTACCTAGCCACTTTCGGTGTGGCGAGGTCAAGTTGGCAGTCAGGCTAAGACCACTGTCAACCAATAACCTAAATAGGAGGAAAACAAAAATGCTGAACAAAGCAATTATCGGCAAGAAGGTTGGCATGACCCAAATCTTCGACGCTGAAGGTAAGGTTATCCCTGTTACCGTAATCGAAGCTGGCCCATGTGTAGTTACTCAGCTAAAGAGTGTTGAGAAGGAAGGCTACGCTGCTGTACAGCTCGGTTTTGAAGATGTTAAGGAAAAGAAGTTAAACAAGCCAGAGCTTGGCCACTTAAAGAAGGCTGGCGAGGCTGTTAAGAAGTACCTCAAGGAGTTCCGTTTCGACGATTGCTCCACTTTCCAAGTTGGCGATGTAATCACTGCTGACATGTTCAAGGTTGGCGATTACGTTGACGTAACTGGTATCTCTAAGGGTAAGGGTTTTGCTGGCGTTATCAAGCGTTTTAACGCTGGTCGTTCTCCAATGAGCCATGGTGCTGGCCCTATGCACCGTCACCAAGGTTCTATGGGTGCTTGTTCTGACCCTTCTAAAATCATGAAGGGCAAGATGATGCCTGGTCACCTCGGTAACGAGCAGGTTACTGTTCAGAACCTTGACGTTGTTAAGGTTGATGCTGAGCTTAACTTAATCGCTGTTTGTGGTGCTATCCCAGGCCCTAAGGGCGGCATCGTATTCCTGAAGAATACCGTTAAGAAGAATCCTGAGAAGAAGGGTCCAGCTGCTGCAATCAGTAAGAACCCTCAGAAGGCTTCTGCAAGAAAGTAAGGAGAGGAGGAAATACTAATGCCTACAGTTAAGGTTTATAATATGGCTGGTCAGGAGACTGGCACAATCGAGCTTAATGCTGAGATTTTCGGCATTGAGCCTAATGTTTCTGCTATGCATGCAGTAGTAAAGAACCATCTGGCTAACAAGCGTCAGGGCACTCAGTCCACTCTGACTCGTGCAGAGGTTCGTGGCGGTGGTATTAAGCCATGGCGTCAGAAGGGTACAGGTCGTGCTCGTCAGGGTTCTATCCGTTCTCCACAATGGACTCACGGTGGTATCGCTCTAGGCCCTAAGCCACGTTCCTACCGTTACACTCTAAACAAGAAGCTGCGTCGTCTAGCTATGATGTCCGCTCTGTCTGCTAAGGCTGCTGCTGGCGAAATCATCGTTATTGATGACCTGAACATGGGTGAAATCAAGACTAAGACTTTTGCAGGTTTCCTGAAGTCTGTTGATGCAACTGGCAAGAGCCTTGTTGTAACTCCAGAGTCTCGCACCAATGTTATTAAGAGTGCTGCTAACATTCCAGGCGTTCGTACTACTATTGCTACTACTCTGAATGTTTATGATATCCTCAACGCTGATAAGTTCATCATCGACAAGGCAGCGGTTGCTAAAATCGAGGAGGTTTACGCATAATGAAATTCGCACATGACGTAATCATTAAGCCTATTATCACCGAGCGTTCTATGGAAGGTATCGCTGAGAACAAGTATGTTTTCGAGGTTGCTCCAAACGCTGGTAAGATTGAAATTAAAAAGGCTGCTGAAGAAATCTTCGGCGTTAAAGTTGCTAAGGTTAACACCATTAAGCTGCCAGGTAAGTGGAAGCGTATGGGCGTTCACACTGGTAAGCGTAAGGACATCAAGAAGGCTATTATCACCCTGACTGATGATTCTAAGAAGATTGAAATCTTCGAAAACATGATGTAATTTACCGTAAGGTGAATATATAAATTTGCGGCAATCGGTCGCAGGTATGGGGATGTCACCCCGATAAGAACAGATTTTAAGGAGTTGAAAAACAAAATGGCGATTAAGACTTTCAACCCTACGACACCTTCCCGCCGTAATATGACTACTCTGTCTAATGCGGGACTGTCTAAGGTAAAGCCAGAAAAGAGCCTTCTCGAAAAGCTCAAAAAGACCGCTGGTCGTAACAGCTATGGTCGTATCACCGTTCGTCACAAGGGCGGCGGAAACAAGCAAAAGTACCGTATTATTGACTTCAAGCGTCAGAAGCTGGATATGCCAGCTACCGTTCTGACTCTGGAATATGACCCAAACCGTTCTGCTAACATCGCTCTCGTTCAGTACGAGGACGGCGTTAAGGCTTATATCCTCGCTCCAGAGGGTCTAAACATCGGTGACAAGGTTATTTCCTCTGTTAATGCTGATATTAAACCTGGCAACTGCCTGCCAGTTCATGCTATCCCAGTTGGTACTATGATTCACAATATCGAGCTATACCCAGGTAAGGGTGCTCAGCTGGTTCGTTCCGCAGGCGTAGCTGCACAGCTTATGGCTAAGGAAAACGGCAAGGCAATGGTTCGTCTGCCATCTGGTGAGCTGCGTTATGTTCGTCTAGAGTGTAAGGCTACAATCGGTGTAGTTGGTAACTCTGACCACTCTAACGTTCAGCTTGGTAAGGCTGGTCGCAGCCGTCATATGGGTATCCGCCCAACAGTTCGTGGTTCTGTAATGAACCCTTGTGACCACCCACATGGTGGTGGTGAAGGTAAGAGCCCAATCGGCCGTCCAGCACCAGTTACCCCATGGGGCAAACCTGCTATGGGTTACAAGACTCGTAAGAAGAATCACCGTACCGACAAGCAAATCGTTCGTCGTCGTAACGGTAAGTAAGGAAAGGAGAACAGAAATATGGGCAGAAGTGTTAAGAAAGGCCCTTTTGTGGCTCCTGAGCTTTACAAAAGAGTCGTTGCTATGAATGAAGCTGGCGAGAAGAAAGTTGTTAAAACTTGGTCTCGTGCATCTACAATTTTTCCTGAGTTCGTTGGTCATACTATCGCAGTTCATGACGGTCGTAAGCACGTTCCAGTATATGTTACTGAGGACATGGTAGGTCATAAGCTGGGTGAGTTCGCTCCAACCCGTACCTATAAGGGTCACGCGGGCAGCAAGACCTCCAACAACGGTAAGTAAGGGAGGACGAACAGATGGAAGCAAGAGCAATCGTTAGAAACGTCCGCATGACCCCTCGTAAGATGAAGTTAATCTGTGACCTGATTCGTGGTAAAGACGCAGGCACTGCTATGGCTATCATCATGAACACTCCAAAGGCTGCTAGCGAAGTTATGGCTAAGCTTTTAAAGAGTGCAGTTGCTAATGCGGAGAATAATCATAACATGAACACCGATAAGCTTTATGTTAAGGAAGTTCATGTAGCACCAGGCCCTATCATGAAGCGTATTATGCCACGTGCACAGGGTCGTGCATTCCGTATTCTCAAGAGAACCTCTCATGTAACTCTGGTTCTCGCTGAGAAAGAATAATTAGGGGAGGTTAAACAATGGGCCAGAAAGTAAATCCGAACGGTCTTCGTGTCGGCGTAATTAAAAATTGGGATTCCCGTTGGTTCGCTAAGGACAATGTATTCGGCGATCTCCTCGTGGAAGACTACAACATTCGTAAATATCTGAAGAATCTTCTCAAGGACGCTGGCGTTCCTGCTATCGAAATTGAGCGTACCGCTAAGGACGTTAAGATTCTTATTCAGTGTGCTCGTCCAGGCTTTGTTATTGGTCAGGGCGGCGAGAAAATTGAAAAGTTACAGGCTGATGTTGCTAAGATGATTGGTAAGCCAGTTAAGATTTCTATCATTGAAATCAAGAACCCAGATACCAATGCAACTCTTGTAGCTGAAAACATTGCTGCACAGCTGGAAAAGCGTATCTCTTTCCGTCGTGCTATGAAGCAGTGCATGGGCCGTGCAATGCGTATGGGTGCTAAGGGCATCAAGACCGCTTGCTCTGGTCGTCTAGGCGGTGCAGAAATTGCTCGTACTGAGCATTATCATGAGGGTACTATCCCACTACAAACTCTGCGTGCTGATATTGACTACGGTTTTGCTGAGGCTGATACAACCTACGGTAAAATCGGCGTTAAGGTATGGATTTATAAGGGTGAGGTTCTAACAGGTGGTCCTCGTCTAGGTCGTTCAATCGAAGCTCCTAAGCCAGCTTCTGAGCGTCGTGACCGCCGTGATGGTGACCGTCGCCGTAGAAATAACAATCGTGGCGAGCGTCGTGCTCCACGTCAGGAAGGAGGCAACCGCTAATGCTACTCCCAAAGAGAGTTAAATACCGTCGTGTACACCGTGGCCGTTTAAAGGGCAAGGCTTCACGTGGTAATTTTGTAGCATATGGTGATTTCGGTCTTCAGGCTACCGAGCCATGCTGGATCACCTCTAACCAAATCGAGGCTGCCCGTATCGCTATGACTCGTTATACAAAGCGTGGCGGTAAGGTTTGGATTAAGATTTTCCCTGATAAGCCAATTACTGAGAAGCCAGCTGAAACCCGAATGGGTTCCGGTAAGGGCTCTCCAGAGTACTGGGTTGCTGTTGTTAAGCCAGGTCGCGTTCTGTTTGAAATCGCAGGCGTTTCTGAAGAAGTTGCTCGTGAGGCACTTCGTCTGGCTAGCCACAAGCTACCATGTAAGACAAAGTTTGTTACTCGTGAGACCAAGAATGGTGGTGAAGTATGATGAAGGCAAAAGAGATTAGAACACTGAGTGCTGAGCAGCTGCAGGATAAGCTCGCAGAGCTTAAGAAGGACCTCTTCAACCTTCGTCTCCAGCACGCTACCAATCAGCTTGACAATGTAAACAAAATCACAGAAGTTAAGCGTGACATTGCACGTGTCAACACCGTTCTCCGCGAGCTTCAGCTTGCGGCAAAGTAAGGAGGTAAGCGAAGTTGAGCGAGAGAGCGTTAAGAAAAACCCGTGTGGGTAAGGTAGTATCCGATAAGATGGATAAGACTATCGTTGTAGCAATCGAGGATAGCGTACAGCATCCTCTATATAAAAAGGTTATGAAGCGTACCTATAAGCTGAAGGCACATGATGAGAACAACGAGTGCCGTGTAGGCGATAAGGTTAAGGTAATGGAAACCCGCCCACTGTCCAAGGACAAGCGTTGGCGTCTGGTTGAAGTTGTCGAGAAGGCGAAGTAAGGAGGGGAACACATGATTCAGCAGGAAACTTATCTGCGTGCGGCTGATAACAGCGGTGCGAAGGAACTGAAATGTATCCGTGTTCTCGGTGGCTCCACCCGTAAGTACGGTAATATCGGCGATGTAATCGTTTGCTCTGTACGTAAGTGTACACCAGGCGGCGCTGTTAAGAAGGGCGATGTTGTTAAGGCAGTTATCGTTCGTACCGTTAAGGGTCTGCGTCGTGCAGATGGTAGCTACATCCGTTTCGATGAGAATGCGGCAGTTATTATTAAGGAAGATAAAAACCCACGTGGTACCCGTATCTTTGGGCCAGTTGCAAGAGAGCTTCGTGATAAGGATTACATGAAAATCCTATCCCTTGCTCCAGAAGTACTGTAAGGAGGTCGCCATAATATGAATAATCTGCATGTTAAAACCGGCGACACCGCCGTTGTTCTTTCCGGTAAGGAAAAGGGCAAGAAGGGTAAAGTTCTATCTGTAAACCCTAAGAAGGGTATGGTAGTAATTGAAGGCGTTAATATGATTACTTGTCATATGAAGCCTCGTCGTCAGGGCGAAACCGGCGGCATCGTAAAGCGTGAAGGCGCTCTGCGTGCTTGTAAGGTTATGAAGGTTTGCCCTAAGTGTGATAAGGCAACACGTCCTGCACATAAAATTCTTGAGAGCGGCAAGAAGGTTTGCGTTTGCAAACACTGTGGCGCTGAAATTTAAGGGGAGGAAAAGCTATGCCTAGATTAAAGGATAAATATGAAGCAGAAGCTCGTCCTGCTCTGATGAAGAAGTTCGAGTATAAGAGCCCAATGCAGATTCCACAGCTTGACAAGATTGTTATCAACGTTGGTTGTGGTAAGGAAGCAAACGGCAATTCTAAGGTTATCGAAGCTGTTGTTCGTGACCTAACTGCTATCACCGGTCAGAAGCCAGTTGTTACTCAGGCTAAGAAGTCTGTTGCTAACTTTAAGCTTCGTGAAGGTATGCCAGTTGGTGCGAAGGTAACTCTTCGTTCTGACCGTATGTGGGAGTTCCTAGACCGTCTGTTCAACGTGGCTCTGCCTCGTGTTCGTGACTTCCGTGGTATTTCCGCTAACTCTTTCGACGGCCGTGGCAACTACGCTTTCGGTCTGAAAGAACAACTCATTTTCCCAGAAATTGAGTACGACCAGATTGACAAGATTCGTGGTATGGATATTATCATCTGTACTACTGCTAAGACTGATGAAGAAGCTCGTGAGCTGCTCACTATTATGGGCGCTCCATTCGCTAAGTAAGAAGGAGGAGAATTCAAATGGCTAAGAAGGCAATGGTACTCAAGCAGCAGAAGACTCCCAAGTTCTCTACTCGTCAGTACAATCGTTGTAAGATTTGCGGCCGTCCACACGCTTATCTGCGTGATTTCGGTATCTGCCGTATCTGTTTCCGTGAGCTGGCTTACAAGGGTCAGATTCCAGGCGTTCGTAAGGCTTCCTGGTAATTCGGAAATTATACAGAATATCAAAGAGAGTGTTTTATACACTCTCTTTTTTTGTATAAAAATTTTGAAAGATTTTTGTAAAAAACACTTGAAATGCATACACTTTATATGATATAATGAACGACAGTTACGCATAATGTAACACGTTCCGCAAAACGCATGGTGAGCGTTTTTGCGAAGTCTTTCGTTGGCCATTACCCGAACATTTCGGCGTGGTCTTTGAAATGAAGGAAACACGGCCGACCTGCCGTAATATCAAGGCTTTTAGCAAAATAACCGCAAAATCGAGATAATTCTGTGTAAAAATCAGCATTTTTCTATATTGCGGATATTAGTTTGTCATGATATAATTACCGCTGGTCTGATGTGTTTCAGGCCAGCGATTTTTTTAACCCCAGCACCCACTGTGAAAGGGTCACAGTGGCGTAGTAAGAAAAGTGGACGGCAATCGGGGGGCGTACCTCCATGCAGTACCGTCAAACTTCTGAAAGGAGCAAGAAAGAATGCAGATCACAGATCCAATTGCAGATATGCTAACACGTATCCGCAACGCAGCTGCTGCTCGTCACGACTCTGTTGACGTTCCAGCATCTAAGATGAAGAAGTCCATCGCTCAGATTCTTCTTGACGAGGGCTACATCAAGAATTTCCAAATCGTAGACAATGGCAATCAGGGCATTATCCGTATCGCTCTAAAATACGGTGCTAACCGCCAGAAGGCTATCACCGGCCTAAAGCGTGTTTCTAAGCCAGGTCTGCGTGTATACGCAGGTGCTCAGGAGCTTCCAAAGGTTCTTAGAGGACTTGGTATCGCAATCGTTTCAACTTCCAAGGGCGTTATGACCGACAAGAAGGCTCGTGAGCTTAATGTTGGTGGCGAAGTCCTGGCATTCGTATGGTAAGGAGGGTAATGAACAATGTCTAGAATCGGCAGAGCTCCCATTGCCATTCCAGCAGGCGTAAATGTCACTGTTGAAGGCACTACCGTTACTGTTAAGGGTGCAAAGGCTACCTTAACTCGTGACGTGCATCCAAATATGACCGTTAAGGTAGAAGGCAATGAGATACTTGTAACTCGTCCAAACGACGAAAAGCAAAACCGTGCATTACACGGCTTAACTCGTAGCCTAATCAATAACATGGTAATCGGCGTAAGCGAAGGCTTCAGAAAGGAGCTTGACGTTAACGGTGTTGGTTACCGTGTACAAAAGCAAGGTAAGGAACTTGTTATGAACCTGGGTTATTCTCACCCAGTAACTATGACCGAAATCGAGGGCATCACTATCGAGTGTCCAACAGCTAACAAGATTATCGTTTCCGGTCCTGACAAGCAGAAGGTTGGCCAGTTTGCAGCTGAAATTCGTGAAAAGCGTCCACCAGAGCCATATAAGGGCAAGGGTATTAAGTACGTTGACGAATATATCCGCCGCAAGGAAGGCAAGACCGGCGCTAAGAAGAAGTAAGGAAGGAGAGTGTGCTAAATGGTTTCCAAGAAGGATTCTAACAAGGCGCGTATTAAGCGTCATAAGAGAGTACGCAGCAAGGTGTCTGGCACAGCTATTCGTCCACGCCTTGATGTATTTAGAAGTGCGAAGAACATCTATGCACAGGTTATCGACGACGTAGCAGGCGTAACCTTAGTCTCCGCTTCTACCACAGAGAAGAGCTTCACTGAGTATGGCGGTAACAAGGACGCAGCTAAGAAGGTTGGTCTTATTATCGCAGAGCGTTGCAAGGCAAAGGGCATTGAAAACGTTGTATTTGACCGCGGTGGCTATCTGTACCACGGTCGTGTGAAGGAACTCGCAGAAGGTGCCCGTGAGGGCGGCCTTCAGTTTTAAGTCGGGAGGAGGTAAAACATGGCTAAGTTTGATCGTAACGAAAAGAGAGAGGACGAGTTCAAAGAAACCGTCGTATCCCTAAATCGTGTTTCCAAGACTGTTAAGGGCGGTCGTATCTTTAAGTTTGCAGCTCTTGTAGTTGTAGGCGACGGAAAGGGTACTGTTGGCTTCGGTCTAGGAAAGGCCTCCGAAGTTCCAGACGCAATCCGTAAGGGCATTGAGGACGCTAAGAAGAATCTTGTTAAGATTTCTCTGAAGGGTACAAGTATCCCTCATGAGGTAATCGGTGAGTTCGGTGCAGGTCGTGTGCTTCTAAAGCCAGCTGCTACCGGTACTGGCGTTATCGCTGGTGGTGCTGTTCGTGCTGTTGTTGAAGCTGCTGGTATCAAGGATATCCGTACCAAGTGCCTGCGTTCTAACAACCCACAGAACGTTGTAACCGCTACAATCGAAGGTCTAAAGAGCCTGCGTGACGCTGCTGAAGTTGCAGCAGTTCGTGGCAAGGCTGTTAATGAACTATAATATAGGAGGGTAATAAAAAATGGCAAACATCAAGATTACCCTGAAAAAGAGCTTAGTTGGTCGTAAGGCAAATCATATTGCTACTGCTAACGCTCTGGGTCTAAAGAAAATCAATGACGTAACTGTTCAGCCAGACAACGCTTGCACCCGTGGCAAGATTGCTAAGATCAGTTACTTGCTCGAAATCGCAGAGGAGGTGTAAACTAATGAAGCTTCAGGATTTACAACCATCCGTAGGTTCTACCCGCCCTGCATACCGTAAGGGTCGTGGTGCTGGTTCTGGTAACGGCAAAACTGCTGGCCGTGGTCACAAGGGTCAGTGGGCTCGTTCTGGCGGCGGTGTTCGTCCAGGATTTGAAGGCGGTCAGATGCCTCTAGCTCGTCGTCTGCCTAAGCGTGGCTTTACCAACATCTTCGGTACAACTTACGCTCCAGTAAACGTTGACGTTCTCAACCGTTTCGAGGACGGCACAGAAGTTACTACTGAATTACTAATCGAAACTGGCGTTATCTCTAAGGCTCTTGACGGTGTTAAGATTCTTGGTAACGGCGAAATCACCAAGAAGCTGACCGTTAAGGCAGCAGCTTTCTCCGCTTCCGCTAAGCAGAAGATTGAGGCAGCTGGCGGAAAGGCTGAGGTGATCTAAGTTGTTCGAGACACTAAGAAACGCATGGCGAACAGCAGAGCTGCGTAAAAAGATTCTTTATACGCTGTTTATTCTGTTTATCTTTCGTCTTGGCGCTTCAATTCCGGTGCCGTTTATCAATAAGGAATTGCTTGCAGCGTATTTCGCTCAGCTAGACTCTGCTGGCGGAATGCTCAGCTATATCAACGTATTTACCGGCGGCGGTTTATCGAATGCAACTATTTTTGCTATGTCGATTACTCCGTATATTAACGCTTCCATTATCCTTCAGCTCTTAACTGTTGCTATTCCAGCACTTGAGCGTATGGTTAAAGATGGCGGCGAGGAAGGTCGTAAAAAAATCGCATCTTGGACACGCTATTTAGCTGTTGTTCTTGGTCTGATTCAGGGCTTCTCCTTCTACATGATGCTCAAAAACGCAAGTCTTTTAAATGATACTAGCGTTTGGGCAGCAGTAGTTATTGTTATGACCTTTACCGCAGGTACTGCACTGATTATGTGGCTGGGTGAGCATATCACTCAGAACGGCGTTGGCAATGGTATCTCGATCATCTTGTTTGCAGGTATTATTTCTCGTGGTCCTACACTTGTAAATAGCCTGTACACCCTCGTCAAAACTGGCGGCAAGGGCGCACTGACAGCTGCACTGATGGTTATTATCGGTCTAGCTCTGGTAGTATTTATCGTTTATATGTCTAATGCTGAGCGTAGAATTCCTATTCAGTATGCTAAGCGTGTTGTTGGCAGAAAAATGTATGGCGGTCAGTCTACTTTCCTGCCAATCAAGGTTAATGCAACCGGCGTTATGCCTATCATCTTTGCATCATCTATTCTGTCTCTTCCGTCTACTGTATTTGCGTTCTATACGCCGCAGACGGGCAGTATCGGTGCTGTAGTCAAGGACTTGTTCTCTCAGGACAATCCGTTCTATATTGTACTTTATGCAATTATGATTATCGCATTCTCGTATTTCTACGCTTCAATCCAGTTTAATCCGATTGAAATTGCGAATAATCTTAAGAAAAACGGTGGCTTTATCCCAGGTTTCCGCCCAGGTAAGCCTACCGCTGATTTTATTACCAAGGCACTTGCTAAGGTAGTTTTTGTTGGAGCATTGTTCTTAGGCGTTGTTGCTCTTTTACCTCTTATCGTTGGTGCTTTCTCAACTAGTCTTAAGAATGTCGCTGTTGGCGGTACTTCTGTTATTATTCTGGTTGGTGTTGCTCTTGAAACCGTTAAGCAGATTGAGGCACAACTAACAATGCGTCACCATAAGGGATTCTTAGAATAAGAATATCTTTAATCTGGAGGCAATTACAGTGAATTTGATTTTACTAGGTGCTCCGGGTGCTGGTAAGGGTACTTTAGCGGCATATCTCATCGAAAAGATGGGTGTGCCGTCTGTATCCACTGGCAACATTCTCCGTGAGGCTATTGCAAATAATACACCACTTGGTGCTAAAGCTAAGCAGTTTATGGACGCAGGTCAATTAGTTCCAGACCGGCTGGTTATTGATTTACTAAAAGACCGTATTGCCGAGGACGACTGTAAGAATGGTTTCATTCTTGACGGTTTCCCACGCACTATCCCACAGGCTGAGGAGCTGGATAAAATCGCAAACATTGATTGTGCTTTATCCCTTGAAGTGCCAGATGAGGTTATCGAAGGCCGTATGACTGGTCGTCGTGTATGCTTAAAGTGTGGTGCAACTTATCATATCGTTGCAAACCCACCAAAGCAGGAAAATACTTGTGACAACTGTGCTGAACCTCTTCACATTCGTAAAGATGATAAGGCAGAGGTTGTTAAGAGCCGTCTTGCTACTTACCATGAGCAGACCGAGCCACTTAAGGAATACTACGGTAAGCAGGGTAAGGTTAAGAGCATTGACGGTACACAAGGTATTGAAGAAACTAAGCGTTTGGCTGAAAAGGCTTTGGGGCTTTGATGCAATATGATTCAAATTAAAACGGAAAAAGAACTGGAGCTTATGCGACAAGCTTGCAGAATAACTGCAATCGCTCGTAAAGCAGCGGCTGATGCCGTAGCTCCTGGAGTTACTACAGACGAAATTGACCGTGCTGTCCACAAGGCTATTAAGAGTCATGGAGCTGTTCCATCTTTCTTAGGCTACGCTGGCTTTCCGGCAAGCGCCTGTGTATCGATAAATGATGAAGTTATACATGGTATTCCTTCTAAAAAGCGTGTTGTACATGAGGGCGATATCGTTAAAGTCGATGTCGGTGCTTATATACATGGTTTCCATGGTGACTGTGCTTGTACGGTTGCGTGCGGCGAGGTTTCCGAGGAAGCTAAACGCCTTATCGAGGTAACTCGACAGAGTTTCTATGAGGGTATCAAGTTTGCCCGTGTAGGCAATCGAGTTTCTGATATTTCAAGTGCAATTCAGGCTTATGTCGAGGCACATGGTTTTTCAGTTGTGCGTGATTTTGTCGGTCATGGAGTCGGTAAAAATCTGCACGAAAGTCCTGAAGTTCCTAACTTCGGCAGAGCAGGTCATGGAATTCGCTTGCAGGCAGGAATGACACTTGCCATTGAACCTATGGTCAATGTGGGCTCTTATGGTGTCAAAGTCCTTGCAGATGGCTGGACTGTGAAAACCAAAGATGGTAAGCTGTCAGCACACTATGAAAATACCGTGGCGATTACGGGCTCAGAGCCGGAAATCCTCACGAATATCGATGGAGAGGTACTTTAAAAGTGCAATCCCATGTTTCTGATATTGTTTTGTCGCTATCCGGTCGTGATAAAGATAAAATCATGCTCGTTATAGACGAAGATGATGATTTTCTATATCTTGCAAACGGAAAGGGACGGAGGGCGGAAAAACCTAAACGCAAAAAGCGTAAGCATACTGCGTTTATGGCAAATTGTGATGAATGGACTAAACAGCGTCTATTCGTAAACGGTCGCCTAACCAATAGTGAAATCCGTAAGGCTCTTGCTAATTTTAAGCAAGATGCACCTGATAAAAAGGGATAATATCCCAAACGTTCAAATTGACCGAGGAAGGTAAGATTACTTTTATGGCTAAAGACGACGTAATTGAGCTGGAAGGTACCGTCATAGAGGCGCTGCCAAATGCGACATTCAAAGTGGAAATTCCAGGTGGACATCAGATTATTGCCCATATCTCTGGTAAACTCCGCATGAATTTTATTCGTATTCTTCCTGGTGACAAGGTCACTGTTCAAATGTCACCTTACGACCTGACCCGTGGTCGTATCACTTGGCGTTCTAAGTAAGGTCAAGACAATGCGGGCGGAGGCACAGTGTGACCTAATGTGCCAGTGGTCGTTAGCGAAAAGCTAATGTCCCATCCCACCATAATAAAAAATGATGGAGGTAAAAGCAATGAATGTAAGACCATCAGTTAAGCCAATCTGTGAAAAGTGCAAAATCATTCGCCGTAAAGGTCGTGTAATGGTTATCTGTCAGAACCCTAAGCACAAGCAGAAGCAGGGCTAATTTTCTTGTTTACAGGTTGTACTAATTTATGTTATTATAATCTGTGTACAAATTTTTTTGTTGTTCAAGCGAAACCGACAAGCACATAGGGCTAACCTTATGGCACTGCAGAAGCGGAGGCGGCTTCTATACTGGTTTTGCAAATACGCCTCAGCGTTAAACATTTTGGAGGTAATTATACTATGGCACGTATTGCCGGTGTTGACCTTCCTCGTGAAAAGCGCGTAGAAATCGGTTTAACCTATATCTACGGCATCGGTAGGAAGCTGTCTAACGACATTTTAGTAAAAACTGGTATCAATCCAGATACCCGTGTAAAGGATTTAACCGAAGACGAAGCTGCTAAGCTGCGTGAAGTTATCGAGCGTGACTACACAGTAGAAGGCGACCTACGTCGTGAAATCGGTCTAAACATCAAGCGTCTGGTAGAAATCGGTTGTTACCGTGGTCTGCGTCATCGTCGTGGTCTGCCTGTTCGTGGTCAGAGAACCAAGACTAATGCACGTACTCGCAAGGGTCCTAAGAAGACCATCGCTAATAAGAAGAAGTAAGGAGGGAGCGAGATAAATGGCTAAGGTACAGAAAAAGGGCGCTCAGGTTCGCACTAAGCGTCGTGAGCGTAAGAACATTGAAAAGGGCGCAGCTCATATCCGCTCTTCCTTTAACAATACTATCGTTACCATCACTGACGTTCATGGTAACGCAATCTCTTGGGCATCTGCTGGTGAAATGGGCTTCCGTGGCTCTCGTAAGTCTACCCCATTCGCTGCTCAGACTGCTGCTGAAACCGCAGCTAAGGCTGCTATGGAGCATGGCCTGAAAACTGTTGAAGTTTTCGTTAAGGGTCCTGGTTCAGGTCGTGAAGCTGCTATCCGTGCACTTCAGGCAACTGGTCTTGAGGTAACTATGATTAAGGACGTTACCCCAATTCCACACAACGGTTGTCGCCCACCAAAGAGAAGAAGAGTATAATTTAAGGAGGAACCAAAACTATGGCAAAGAATATGCAGCCAATTACTAAGCGTTGCAGAACGCTGGGTCTTTCACCAGCTGTCCTTGGTTACTCCAAGGAATACACTAAGCGTAACCCTAAGCAGGCTCGTCGTAAGCAGTCCGAGTACGGCATGCAGCTAAACGAGAAGCAGAAGGTTAAGTTCATCTATGGCGTTCTTGAGAAGCAGTTCCGTGCTTACTACGAGAAGGCTGAGCGTAAGCAGGGCATCACAGGTGAAATCCTGCTTCAGGAGTTAGAGCGTCGTCTTGATAACGTTGCTTTCCGTATGGGCTTTGCTAACACCCGTCGTGAGGCTCGTCAGCTTGTAAACCACGGTCACTTCACCGTAAACGGCAAGCGTGTAAATATCCCTTCTTATCAGATTAAGCCAGGCGATGTTGTTGCAGTTTGCGAGAAGTCCCGCACAACTACTAAGTTTAAGTCTCTTATCGAGGAGCAGGGCAAGAAGGTTTGTCCAAAGTGGATTGACAAGGCTGCTGATTCATTCGAAGGCAAGATTATCGCTATGCCAGCTCGTGACGATATCGACTACGAAGTAGCTGAACACTTAATCGTCGAGTTGTACTCCAAATAAGCCAAATTCGCAATTTTGGATTTTTTATTCTGTGCAGCGTGTGCTGTGGCTGCTTTTGCTTTACATTGCTGCAGCTATTTCTCGCTGCACAGATTTCCATCTTAAAAAGTAATTGGCCGACACATGAAGGAGGGTACTATAAATGATCGAAATCGAAAAGCCACGCATTGACTGTGAGGAACTCGCTGAGGACGGTTCCTACGGTAAATTTGTTGTTGAGCCTCTTGAAAGAGGTTATGGCACAACGCTGGGTAACTCCCTGCGTCGTATCCTGTTGTCCTCCCTGCCAGGTACAGCTGCAAGCTCTATTAAAATTGCAGGTGTACAGCATGAGTTTTCCACCATCCCTGGTGTGAAGGAAGATGTTACTGAAATCGTTCTGAATGTTAAGAAAATCGTTGCCAAACTGCATTGTGATGGCCCTAAGACTGTTTATATTGAAGCAGCAGGCGAGGGCGTTGTTCGTGCAGGCGATATCCATTCTGACGGTGAAGTAGAAATTCTGAATCCTGAACTGCATATCGCTACTCTTATGAGTGATGCAAGACTTTCTATGGAGATTACCCTGACTTCTGGTCGTGGTTATGTTCCTGCTGAACGTAACAAGCAGTATCAGACAGCTATCGGTGTTATCCCAGTAGACTCTATCTACACCCCTGTATATAAAGTTAATTACACCGTTGAAAATACTCGTGTCGGTAATATGACCGATTACGATAAGCTGACACTGGAAGTATGGACAGATTGCACCATTGCAGCAAAGGACGCTGTTTCTCTAGGTGCTAAAGTCCTGCGTGACCATCTCGATTTGTTCGTTGACCTTTCTGAAGAAATCGGCTCTAAGTCCACTGTGGTTGAAAAGGCTGAAGCACAGCATGATAAGGTGCTTGAAATGACTATCGAAGAACTTGATTTCTCCGTTCGTTCTTTCAACTGCTTAAAGCGTGCAGGTATCAACACTGTGGAAGACCTAATCAATACTTCTGAGGAAGATATGATGAAGGTTCGTAATCTGGGCCGCAAATCTCTAGAAGAGGTTATCGGCAAGTTAGAGGCAATGGGTCTCGGCCTTGCAAAGACTGAAGAGTAATTTTTTCAGCCGAAAATATAGCCGAATTGGGATATTTTCGTATAAATTTAGAAGCACTATCAGTGGTTAGTTTTTGCCTATTTATCCACTGATTTCAACAAGCCTATGGAGGTAGAATATTATGGCAAACAATCGTAAGCTGGGCAGAACCAGCGACCATCGTCGTGCAATGCTCCGTGCAATGGTAACTTACCTATTAGAGAACGGTCGCATCGAAACAACTCTTGCTCGTGCTAAGGAAGTTGCTCCAATGTGCGAGAAGATGATTACCCTTGGCAAGAAGAACACGCTGGCAACTCGCCGTCAGGCTATGGCTTATATCACTAAGGAAGCTGTTGTTGCTAAGTTATTCTCTGAAACCGCTCCAAGCTACGCTGAGCGTAACGGCGGTTACACCCGCATCATCAAGACAGGTCCACGTCGTGGCGACTGTGCTGAGACTGTCTCTTATACACATCTGACGCTGCCGACGATCGCATAAGTGT
>ERZ1090868.397-NODE-397-length-24261-cov-7.714905_pt1 | contig 24261 bp, 21 predicted proteins | sample MGYA00478475_ERZ1090868 | MGnify/ENA primary metagenome ERZ1090868 (study PRJEB33644, sample SAMEA5815747) | chicken gut metagenome | biome: Chicken; feature: Gastrointestinal Tract; material: Caecum | place: Ireland | collected 2019-01-01 | study: A study of the...
GGATCGAAGAATTAGAGCGCCGCATGGAGGAACCGGATTTCTGGGACCGTCCGGAAGAGGCGCAGGAATTGATGAAACAGTTAAGCAGCATGAAGGATGACCGGGATACCTATCAGAGGCTTGTCTCTGCCAAGGAGGATATGGAGACGCTGATTGAGATGGGATACGAGGAAAACGATGCCTCCGTAATTCCGGAGATTCAGGAAATGCTGGATACATTTAAAGAGGATTTTGAGGCGATTCGTATCAAAACGCTTCTCTCCGGAGAGTTTGACTCAAATAACGCGATCATCAAGCTGAATGCGGGAGCGGGCGGCACAGAGGCCTGCGACTGGTGCGGGATGCTGTATCGTATGTATACCCGCTGGGCGGAACGCAAAGGATTCACGCTGGAAGAGCTGGATTTTCTGGAAGGCGAGGAGGCCGGTGTGAAATCTGTAACCTTCCAGGTCAATGGACTGAACGCTTACGGATATCTGAAGTCGGAAAAGGGCGTACATCGTCTGGTGCGTATTTCACCGTTCAATGCGGCGGGAAAACGGCAGACTTCTTTTGTGTCCTGTGACGTCATGCCGGATATCGATAAAGAGATCGAGGTGGAGATCCGCGATGAGGATCTGAGAATTGATACCTACCGTTCCAGCGGCGCCGGCGGACAGCACATCAACAAGACGTCTTCGGCGATCCGTATCACCCATCTTCCCACGGGAATTGTGGTTACTTGTCAGAATGAGCGTTCCCAGTTCCAGAACAAGGATAAGGCGATGCAGATGCTCCGTGCGAAGCTGTATATGCTGAAGCTGCAGGAACAGGAAGAAAAGCTTTCCGGAATTCGCGGTGAAGTGACGGAGATCGGATGGGGAAACCAGATCCGCTCTTATGTCATGCAGCCCTACACAATGGTGAAGGATCACAGAACCAGCGCGGAAACAGGAAATGTGGACGCGGTACTGGACGGAGATATCGATCTGTTCATCAATGCGTATCTGAAATGGATTGCGCTGGGAAACAAGAAGACAGAGGAGCAGTAAACGACAGACGGTATTTCGTGCCGCAGACGCGGTGTGCCGTTTGGGCGATCAGACGGCACGCGCGCCTGAGGCGTGCGGTTCTGACGGATTGGCCGCAAAAGGATCCGGATATTGCCAGCCCATCGCTTTGCGATGGGCTGATATTATATCACGCAGCGGCATCCGGCCATTGAAAATCGCTTCGCGATGGGCCGGATGCCCACAGGCACTATGCTTTCATACGGTCTGTGCAGTGAATGCACAGACCTGGCTGAACTGTGACCAATACTTTCATACGGTTTGTGCAGTGAATGCACAGGCCTGGCTGAACTGCTGCGAAAAAATCACAACGATATCAGGAGGCGGTTTTGCATGGAAAAATATGAGGTATTTCAAATAGATGAGAATACATGGAGAATTGAAGAGTACAATTCTCTGTGCAATGTATATATGTATCTCCTGACAGGAGAAAGAGAAGCGCTTTTGATTGATGCAGGGTATGGAAACATTCCGTTGGATCAGATTGTGGCTTCCCTGACCACACTGCCGGTGCAGGTGATTCTGACACATGGGCACTACGATCACATTGGAGGAACAGGACTGTTTGAACGGGTTCTTATACATCCGGAGGATGTGAAGATGTATGGAATCTATGCGGAATCCGCAGAAAAAACCGATATGACAGATTCAGAGAAGAAAGTGCCGAAGCTTAACCGGACGGTGACGCTTTTAAGGGAAGGAGAGGAAATCGATCTGGGCGGGAGAAAGTTGCAGGTGATACATGTTCCGGGACATTCCGGCGGATGCATCTGTCTGCTGGACGCGCAGCGGGAGTGGCTTTTTACGGGAGATACCTGCTGTGAAGGCGATATACTTCTGCATCTCAGATTTTCTCAGAAGCCAGAAGTCTATCTGCAGTCTCTCAGAAAACTGAAGAAGGAGAAGTATAAGGTGATCTGGCCGGCACACCACAGAGTTCCCCTTGAGCCGGAGATTGTGAAGGATCTGGAGGAAGCGGCGGAGCTGGTGTGCAGCGGAACTGTCGAAGGAGAAACGGTTGAGACGTCTTTCGGAACAGCCAAACGGTTCGGCTATAAGAAAGTGGGAATTATTTATCGGGAAGACGGAACACCGGAAACGGCCAATGAGGAATAAGGATTTATATCTGAAATGTGACAGGAGGTATCATAATGGGGATTATTAGAGCAGCAATATCGACAGTGAAAGGCGGCCTGGAGGATCAGTGGCTGGAAGTGGTAGAACCTTATGAGATGGACGCGCAGACGGTGGTTTCCAGAGGGGTTGTCATGCGCAGGGGGCGCGAAAAGAAAGGGAGTTCCGATGTGCTTTCCAACGGTTCTGTGATTCATGTGTACGAAAATCAGTTCATGATTCTGACAGACGGCGGAAAGATTGTGGATTATACGGCGGAGCCGGGCTATTATACTATTGAAGATCTCGCGCAGCCGTCCATGTTCAGCGGTCAGTTTGGAGATGCGCTGAGGGATACCTTTAACCGTTTCCGCTTCGGCGGTGGCACGCCCCAGTCCCAGAGAGTTTACTATGTAAATCTTCAGGAAATCACAGGAATCCGCTTTGGCACGAGAAATCCTGTGAATTATTTCGACAGCTTCTATAACGCGGAGCTGTTCCTCAGAGCCCATGGAACCTATTCGATCCGTATCGTGGATCCGCTGCTGTTTTACGCGGAAGCGGTTCCGAGAAACGCGGAGCGTGTGGAGATCCAGGATATCAACGAGCAGTTTCTCAATGAGTTCCTTGAGGGAATCCAGGTGGCGATTAACCGGATGTCTGCGGACGGGATCAGAATCTCCTATGTGGCGTCAAAAAGCACAGAGCTTTCCCGCTATATGGCGGACGTGCTGGACGACAGCTGGCGGGCGCGCAGAGGAATGGAAGTGCAGTCGGTGGCAATCGCAAGCCTTTCCTATGATGAGGAATCGCAGCGGCTGATTCATATGAGAAATCAGGGAGCCATGCTTCAGGATCCGGTAATCCGTGAAGGATATCTGCAGGGAGCGGCAGGACGGGCAATGGAGTCGGCGGCCTCCAATCCCAACGGCGCAATGGCTGGTTTTATGGGACTCGGCATGGGAATGCAGAGCGGCGCAAATATCCTGGGAGCTGCGTCGGCGGCCAACGCCCAGCAGATGCAGAACGCCCGGCAGCCCCAGAGCGGCGGCCAGACCGGACAGAACGGTCAGCCGGCGCAGAGCTGGAATTCGTCCGCTCCGCAGGGCCAGAATTCTCCGGCCGGAGACAGCGGGGCATGGACCTGCGGCTGCGGCGCACAGAATACCGGCAATTTCTGTACAAACTGCGGAAAGCCGCGCCCGGCGTCGGCATGGACCTGCAGCTGCGGTACCCGGAACACAGGAAACTTCTGTTCTAACTGCGGGAAACCGCGTCAGTGAGGGAAAGCAATATGGCGGTGATTACGTACAAGTGTCCGAACTGCGGCGGCGAACTGGTTTTTGATCCTGAGACACAGAAATATAAATGCGGTTACTGTCTGTCTGAGTTTACGGATACGGAAGCGGAGCAGGCCAATGCAAAGGCAAGGGATGCTTCCCGTCAGACAGACGCGGAAGAGGCTGCCGGAGAAAGCGGTGCGGTGGTCTATACCTGTCCGAACTGCGGCGCGGAACTGCTGACCGACGGGACGACGGCGGCTACCTTCTGCTTTTACTGTCACAGTCCGGTGGTGCTTTCCGGCCGGGTTTCGGGAAAATATCTGCCGGACCGGATCCTGCCCTTTGCCATTGACCGGAAAGATGCGGTGGATCGTTTCCTGCGGCATGTAAAAAGAAAAATTTTCATTCCCGGAGACTTCTTTTCCAGATCGCAGATTGAAAAAGTGACAGGAGTCTATTTCCCATACTGGCTGTACGGAGGTTCCTTTGACGTGGATTACAATGCGAGAGGAACAAAAGTCCGCGTATGGCGGGTCGGGGATGTGGAATATACGGAAACCAGCATTTATGAGATTGAGCGGAGCGGCCAGGTAGAGCTGGAAGGGCTGGCCCACAATGCACTGCGGAAAGCAAACCGTGACCTGATGGAGAGCGTGCAGCCTTATGCCATGGATGAACTGCAGCCTTTTTCGATGGGATATCTTTCCGGGTTTCAGGCGGAAAAGCGGGATATGGAGCAGGATGCGTTTGCGGAAGAGATGAAAAGCCAGAGAGAGCAGATGATCGTCGGTGAACTGCGTGCGACGGCGGGAGATTTTACCTCGGTAACCGGTGAGAACGCCGACGTCCGTGTGAAAAGCGAAGACTGGAATTATGTGATGCTCCCGGTCTGGACGGTAACCTACCGTGGAAAGGATCAGAAAATTTACTTTTATGCGATGAACGGTCAGAGCGGAAAAATCTGCGGGGATTTCCCTGTCGCCAACGGAAAGCTGGCGCTGGTATCCGCGATCTGCGGAATCGCGGTCTTTCTGCTGGCGCTTTTGGGAGGATATTTCATATGAAAGGAAAAAACGGATATTCCGGAGAAGAGCATTTTTCCGGCGGAGAGAAAAGAAGTTCTGTCCTGAGAAAACCGGCGGCAGTCCGGCCGGCTGAGCTGCTGCGGAAACTGAGCAGAGCGGCGGCTGCCCTGCTGTCTGTGATGATCGTCCTTTTCTGTTCCTCCCCGATGGCTGTTTTTGCTCAGGGAGCGGATTCACAGGCGGTTCTGACGCATGTTTTTGACGATGCGGGGCTCCTGGCGGAAAGCGATGCGGAACGTCTGGAAGAAATCTGCCTGGAGGTTGAGACCCGGCAGGAAATACATATTCTGATGGTGACCACGGAGGATACCGGAGGAAAGACCCAGCAGGATTACGCCGACGATTTTTATGACAGTGTCTATCCGGAGGAGAGTGAAAAGAACGGTGTGCTGGTTCTGATTGACATCGGCGAAAGAGAACTCTGGATTTCCACAGCAGGAATCATGCGGTATTATCTGTCTGACAGAGAGATCGACGATCTCCTGGATCATATGTATGAGGAAGCTTCGGCGGAAGATTACGCGGGCGCCTTTGAGAGGGCGGCGGAGGATATCCGGCTGTCCATTGAACGAGGCATTTCCACCGGCGACTATCTGATTGATGAGAACGGAAATGTGACGCGGTACCGCAGTATCACTCCCGTGGAGATCGGGCTTGCGGCGGCGGCAGGCATCGCCGTATTCTGTCTGGTCTTTTTCAGCGTCCGTCACTCCTATCAGAAAAAGGTGAAATCGGATGTCAGAGGATATGGACGGGTCAGCGACGTGAACCTGAACACAGATCGCTCTGTGCTGGTCAGCCGACATGTGACCACCCGGAGGATTCCGCAGAGCCCGCCTCCCGGATCCGGAGGTTCCGGCGGAAGCAGCGTCCACACGTCGTCCAGCGGAACCAGTCACGGGGGCGGCGGAAGAAGCTTCTGAGACAGCCGGTAATTGTTCGGCTGGAGGAACAGTTGCCCAATTTTGACTTGAACATCTGTTCAGAATATGCTACTATCTTTCTAGTGAAAACAAATGTGTTTCTCAGGGGGATTTTGCGGTGAAAAGCAAAAAAGACGGACGGGAGAAAGTAATGAGTGAAAGAAAGACAAAGTATTATGTTCTGAAAGAGAAGGCGGTTCCGGAAGTGTTGCTGAAAGTGATTGAGGCGAAAAAGCTGATGGAGACAGGAAACCTTACGGTTCAGGAAGCCACGGAACGTGCGGGAATCAGCAGAAGTTCATTTTATAAGTATAAAGATGATATTTTTCCGTTTCATGACAATGCAAAAGGCAAGACCATCACCTTTCTGCTTCAGATGGATGATGCGCCTGGCCTTTTGTCTGATGTGCTGAAACAGATTGCAGATTGCCATGGAAATATTCTGACGATTCATCAGTCCATACCGCTGAACGGAGTGGCTTCCCTGACGATCAGTGTGGATATCGCAAGGGACGAAGGGGATGCTTCCGCGATGGTGGAGGAGATTGAGGGGATATCAGGCGTACATTATTTTAAGATACTTGGACAGCAGGCACAATAAGAAGCGGCTGGAAATGGAGGAAAGAGACAATGGTTCAGATTGCAGTACTGGGCTACGGCACGGTAGGCTCAGGAGTTGTGGAAGTAATAGATACCAATCATGAGAGTATCAACAGAAAAGCGGGAGACGAGATCAACATCAAGTATGTGCTGGATCTGAGAGATTTCCCGGGGGATCCGGTTCAGGAGGTTCTGGTACATGATTTTGAGACGATTATCAACGACCCGGAGGTCGCGGTGATCGTGGAGGTGATGGGCGGAATGGAGCCGGCCTACACGTACACGAAACGGGCCCTGGAGGCGGGAAAGAGCGTCTGCACCTCAAACAAAGAGCTGGTTGCAGAGCATGGAGTGGAGCTTCTGGAGCTTGCAAGACAGAAAAACATCAACTACCTGTTTGAGGCAAGCTGCGGCGGGGGAATCCCGATTATCCGTCCGCTGAATTCTTCCCTGACGGCCGATGAGATCGACGAGGTGACCGGAATTCTCAATGGAACGACCAATTATATTCTGACAAAGATGGCCAGCGACGGATCCGAGTTCGAGGATGCGCTGAAGGAAGCGCAGAATTACGGCTATGCGGAACGGAATCCGGAAGCAGATGTGGAGGGATATGATGCGTGCCGGAAAATCGCTATCCTTTCTTCCCTCGCTTATGGAAACCATGTTCGCTATGAGGATATCTATACAGAGGGAATCACGAAAATCACCGCCGCCGACATCAAGTATGCCGTTGCAATGGGAACCAGCATCAAGCTTCTTGCCACCAGCAGGAAGATGGAGGAGGGATTCTATGCGATGGTCAGCCCGGTGATGATCGACAAGAAAAGCCCTCTGTACAGTGTAAACGGCGTATTCAATGCGATTTTTATTCACGGAAATGTTCTCGGGGACGCAATGTTCTACGGTAGCGGAGCAGGAAAGCTTCCGACGGCCAGCGCTGTGGTTTCTGACGTTGTGGACTGTGCGAAGCATCTGCACAGAAATGTGATGGTCAACTGGAGCAGCAGCAGGCTGGAGCTGATGAACATTGATGAGGTGGCAAACCGTTTCTTCGTCCGTGTCAGCGGAACTCCCGCAGAGCGGAAGGAAGAGGTGGAGAAGCTGTTCGGACCGGTGGATATTGTTACGGTTCCGGGTCTTCCGGAGGAATTTGCGTTTATCACCCGGATGATTACAGAGCGTTCGTTCCGGGAACGTGCGGAACAGCTGGATGGAATTCTCAGCAGGATTCGCGCAAGAATCTGACGGCGGACGGTAATCGCTCAGATAACTGAACGGTTACGCCGGATTTTCTGACAGGAGGAAACGGTATGAAGTATATTGTGGTACTCGGAGACGGCATGGCGGATGAGCCGATCGCGGAGCTTGGAGGCAAGACTCCGCTGGAATTTGCCCGCACACCCCAGATGGACCGGCTGGCGGCACGGTCAGAGATCGGCATGACCTCCACGATACCGGAGGGAATGGCTCCGGGAAGCGATACGGCGAACCTTTCCGTTCTCGGCTATGATCCGAAGCAGTATTATACCGGCCGTTCTCCTCTGGAGGCGCTGAGCATCGGAGCGGATATGAGGGACGGAGAGATTGCCTTCCGGTGCAATCTTGTGACGCTGACGGAAGAGGATGTTCCTTATGAGGAGCAGACGATTCTGGATCATAGTTCCGGGGAGATCAGCACAGAGGAGGCGAAAGTCCTTCTGAAGGCTGTAACAGAGGGGCTGGAGGCTTACCGGGCAGAACTGCCGGAGCTTTCCGACTGCCGGTTTTACGTGGGAACCAGTTACCGCCACTGCATGATCTGGAGAAATGGACGGCAGCCGGAACTTACCCCGCCCCACGATATACTGGAAAAGAAAATCGGAGCGTGGCTTACTACGGATCCGCTGCTATTGAAGATACAGAAGCTGAGCTACGAAATTCTGAAAAATCATCCGCTGAATCAGAGACGGAAACGGAAGGGAGAGAATCCTGCCAACAGTTTCTGGTTCTGGGGAGCGGGAACCCGTCCCGCTCTGTCGGATTTCCGGGAGAAATTCGGAAAGAAAGGGATTATGATTTCCGCAGTGGATCTTCTGAAAGGAATTGCCATCGGCGCCGGCATGGACTGCGCACAGGTTGCAGGCGCCAACGGCGGCCTGGACACCGATTATGAGGGAAAGGCCCGGGCGGCGGCGGATGCGCTGCTGAAGGAAGGCTACGATTTCGCCTATATTCATGTGGAAGCCCCGGACGAGATGGGACACCAGGGAAGCGCCAGGAAAAAAGTGCAGGCCATTGAAAACATTGACCGGAGGGTTCTTGAACCGCTGCTCCGGCAGATGGACGCCTCCGGCGAACCGTACCGCCTGCTGCTTCTTCCGGACCATCCGACGCCGGTACGGCTGCGCACTCACGTGGCGGAGCCTGTGCCCTACCTTCTCTACGACAGCGCGACGCCCCGGCGGAGTCCCGGGACCTACAGTGAACGGACGGCGGCCGCGTCGGGCAGACGGGTGGAAAAAGGATGGGAGCTGATGAAATACTTCCTGGAACTGTGAGAAGAAGGCAACCCTTCAGCCAGCTGAACGGTTATGGCATCCGGCCATTGAAAATAGCTTTGGGAAAGAAGTGACAGATCCCCCGCAGGATACTGTGCTGCAAGAAATTTGCGCTACAGCGTCCTGCGGGGGATTTTGTTTGCAAAAAGAAAAGGGTTACCGGGAAGAATCGTTCTGAACCGGTATCGTGAAGGTGATCATCGTGCTCTCGTTGACAATACTGTGAATCGTCAGGCCGTAGGTTTCCCCGTAGGTGAGCTTCAGCCGCTCGTGAACATTTTTCAGCCCGTACCCGTTGGACTGGGTCTGCGTCAGAGAGGAGATTTTTTCTTCCGGGATCCCGATGCCGTTGTCCATAATGATAAAGTGGATCTGGCTGTTGACTTTTGTCACGGTCAGATAGAGGGTTCCCCGCTTTGCCTTGTTTGGAAGAATTCCGTGTACAATGGCGTTTTCCACCAGAGGCTGCAGCAGAAGATTCGGAATTTCCTGTTCCGGAAGCTGAGGATCAATCTGATAGACCACGTCAAAGGCATTGTCGTTGAGCAGCAGCTGGATTTTGATATAGGATTTCACATTTTTTATCTCATTGGAAAGCAGAGTTTCGGACCGCCCTTTATTCAGGGAGGTGCGGTAAAAGGTGGAAAGCAGCTGCGCCATTTCGCTGATCTCCGGCTGATGGTTTATCAGGGCACGGCTGTTGATCAGCGACAGACAGTTATAGAGAAAGTGAGGATGGATCTGTGCCTGCAGGGCAAGCAGCTGTGTTTCCTTTAATGTGATTTTATTCTGATAATTTTCAGTGATCAGACGGTTCAGCTCATCGATCATCTGCTGAAAACTGTTGGTCAGGCGCCCGATCTCGTCCGGACAATTGTCATGGATCTGTACGGAGAGGTTTCCTTCCTGCACTTCCTGCATGACACAGAGCAGCCGGTCCACTTTCTGGGCGAAAAAGCCTGAAAGAAAATTGCTGACGGTGAAAATCAGCACACAGCACACGAGAATCACGCCAAAGATAATGATCACCATCTGGTCGGCGGGAGCGGTGAGAAGATTGGAAGGTTTCCCAAGGAGAATGGTCCATCCGTTGTCCAGCTCTTCGCTGGTCTGAGTGGTCCATCGGGTCCGGGAAGCGTCTGAGTCACCGATCGCCGGGTCTGTGTAATCGTAAAAAGTTTCCGCCTTTGTGCTGATCTGCAGGCGGTAGTCGCTGGACAGGCCGTTCAGAACCTGAAAAAATACCGAGGGCTGAATCCGGATGCAGAGACAGTGGCGGGAGAAGGAGGAGATGAATTTAATGTAGGGATCGGGAATTCTCTGAATGATACAGAGGTAGCCGTCCTGATCCATATGCCAGACGGGCTGAGTAGCTTCCTCCAGAGAATCATACCAGGGCTCGTTCTCCAGGTCCGTAATCGGCCGGAGCTGTTTGCCGTGAAACAGATCCGTGCGGTCTACATAGAGAGTGATCTGAGAGATTTCCGGGTGTTGAGAATAGATGCCGCTCAGGAGAACGTCATAGGTGTAATTCAGGACTTCAAATTTTTCAATCGTTGAATCATAGGAATCCGAAGCTACATGAATGATCGTTTCCAGATTTGTCAGATAGGAAATCTGGTCCTCATAGAGCTGAATTTCATGATTCATGGAGTTGTAGGCAGTGTTGACGGACGACGACATGGAATCCTGTTCCTTTTCCAGCAGCATGCTTACAGTCTGGGAGTAACAGAAAGTTCCCAGCAGAGTCAGGGGAATCAGCCCTACCAGCACGCATGTCAGTACCATCTTCCGTTTGTAATTAAGATTCAGATAAAATTTAAGTATGTGTTTCATGATGCTCCTCCTGCCGGTATTTTTCCGGTGATTTTCCGTAATATTCCCGGAAACTCTGACAGAAATAAGAATAATTCGGATATCCTACCTCGGCGCCGATATCGATGACTTTCCGGTTGGTGGTGAGCAGCAGCTCGCTGGCTCGTTCCATACGTACCTGCCGTATATACTGGGAGATGCTTCTCCCGGTGCTTTTTTTGAACAGGCGGCTCAGATAATCCGGCGTCAGATAGACGATGGATGCCAGCAATTCCACGGAAAGGTTGGCGCTGTAATTTTTGTTGATATATTCCTTCACATCCAGAATCTCTTTTCGGACGCTGCTTTCGGAGGCTTCATATCTGTGAATCACTTTTTCAGCCAGCTCTCGTACGGTCTGAAGGATGCGTGAGATATCCTGCTGAAGATAGATTTCGGTAATCACCTGCTCCAGCGAATTCTCCTTTCTGCTTTCGGAGGCGTCCGGAGGAAGATACGGATACAGGGCGGTCACCAGATTGGAGAAGAAAAACTTCACATAGATCTGGGACTGATTGGAAGGCATTGCATACTTTTCAAAGAGAAGACCCAGATTTTTCCTGAGGCTGGCGGCGTCTCTGGAGGAAAGGTTCCGGCGGATGAGCGACAACAGTTCGTCATCATTGGGAAGCTTGGCGGATTCCGGCGCAGATACCGGATGATCATAGGCGAAGGCCCGGTTGTCGGAATTCCAGAACCGCTGTTCCATTTGCTGCTCTGTGTCCGTGTAGGCGTCCTGAAGGCTGAGATACCGGGAAACAGGGCGGCTGACAGAGATGCAGCAGTCTGTCTGAAAGTTTTCCAGAATATACCGGTGCAGTTTCTGGGCGAACGCGTATGCCCCGGAGACAGAATTCCGCAGAAACAGAAGCGCCTGGGGCGGAGAAAGGCTCAGGGTTTCCATATCGAGATTCATGGAACTGCGGAGATCCTCATACAGGTCGGCATAATTTCCCGCCAGAAAGGAAGCGGGAAAATCCAGAAGCACCAGCTGACGGAAATTTCTGATATCTCCGGAGATATCCTCAGAAAACTTTTCCGGAGAGAACTTTCCGCTGATACACTGCTGAAGCGCATACTGAAGGAGATAGGTACGCTGCTGGCTTTTCCGCTGCTCGGTATCGTAAGCTTCGTCAAGTTCCCGGATCACTTTGTTTAAAGTACGCTCCAGCTCTCTGGGCACGACCGGTTTCAGGATATAATTTTCCGCGCCCAGGGCAACAGCCTCCTTTGCATATTCAAATTCCGCGTGACCGCTGAAGATAATGGTTTTTATATTCGGAAGGATACAGCGGGCTTCTCTGGCAAGTTCCAGACCGGTACCGGACGGCATTTGGACATCGGTAAAAAGAATATCCGCCGGCCAGTCTTTCAGAATCTGCAGCGCCTGTTCCGCATCGGAGGCTTCTCTGACGTCGAGGTCCAGGGAGCTCGCGTCAATCAGATATCGGATGCAGTCACGTTCAATTTTTTCATCGTCGACGATAAGCATTTTATACATAGAATTCACCATGACATTGTAAAAAACAATTGAAATTATTGAGAAATATATTCTTTCCAATTTATATTTTCGTCAAAATGCAGTATTTTTTCAAGCGCTATTTCCCATATTTGCGGAAAAGTGATATGTTTTACGGAAATTTAATATTTCATCGGCGAAAAGATTCTGCTATCCTTTTTTTATCAGAAACTTTATCGAAAACGGTGCGCACGAAAGGTAACGGTATCTGAACTGCAGACGCTGAATTCCGACGCTGCGGCGGAAGGCTGCAGCACGGTATTCAGATCCGAACCTTAAGAAATTGGAGGAAACAGAATGAAGAAGAAAATCATAAGCCTGACACTTGCGATGCTGATGGTTGGAACCACGGTTGCAGGCTGCGGAACTTCCGGGGATGATACGTCTAATATGACGGAAGAGGAGCAGGCAGCCTGGGAGGAAGCAGCCAATGATCCCTATGGAAAGTACCCGGAGCTGGTTACCTATACGACAGGATATAACCTGACCGCTCAGGGAGCGGATACCCTTGCGGGAACTGATTATGAAAACGACACTCCCAGCGACAATGCCTATACCCGTTATCTGAAGGAGCTGCTCAACATTCAGAACGAGAATGTTTTCGAGGCGCAGACCGGAGACGATTATAATCAGAAGGTTTCTCTGGCAATTGCATCGCAGGATATTCCAGATATTATGTATGTGGCGGACTATTCTACTCTGGTGGAACTGGTAGAGAGCGATCTGATCGAGGATCTTACCGACGTCTATAACAATCTTGCATGCGACACGGTGAAGGAAGCCTATGAAAGTTATGGCGACAACAATCCGATCAATACGGTAACCTTTGATGGAAAGATCATGGCGATTCCGAAAACTCAGCTGAGCGACGGTCAGGATTTCCTCTGGCTGAGAAAAGACTGGCTGGATAATCTGAATCTGGAAGAACCGTCCACCCTGGATGAAGTGGCGGATGTTCTGAGAGCATTTGTCAATGACGATCCGGACGGAGACGGACAGGCGAATACAGTGGGCCTTGCGGCTTTGTCTACAGTATACGGAGATTATCCGAATAATACTTTCGCAATCGACAATATTTTCACCGCGCTTGATGCGTATCCGAATATCTGGATCACAGATGACGACGGAAATGCAGTATACGGTTCTGTGCAGCCGGAGATGAAGGATGCGCTGCAGTTGCTGGCAGACTGGTATGCGGAGGGACTGATCGACAAGGAATTTACCACGAGAACCAATGATGATATCGTAGCGCTGATTTCCAGCGGACAATGCGGTGCGTTTATCGGTCCGTGGTGGGCGCCGTTTAACCCGGCAATGACTTCCTCTTATGCAGATGACGACGCGGAATGGATCAATGTCAGCGCGCCCGTGGGATCCGACGGAGCCATCAACGCCATTAATACAAAGTCCTACGCAGGATTCGTTGTTGTCCGCAAAGGATATGAACATCCGGAAATCGCGATGAAGATCGTAAACGTAAATTCCGAGTATGCAATGCAGGACAATACTGACGCGGCAAAGGAAATCAAAGAAAATCAGAGTATCGCATACTTTAACTGGCCGCTTTACTGCCAGGTACAGCCCGGAAATAACGCGGAACTTATGACGGAGCATATTGAAGCGGTTGTAGATGGAACGGCAGATGCCTCTACGCTGACAACAGAGGAGCAGGGATATTATGATTCCATTGTGCGTTTCCAGGAAGCAGAGGCAGCGGGAGAGAAAGCAGACTCCGCGGATTATTCCCAGTATATGTCCCGTATGGTGGCAATCCACAAATTCCAGGATGAACCGGCAAACTTCCTGACGCCGTCTTATTTTGAAACCACGGAAACCATGGCGACCAAATGGGCTTCTCTGGAGAAGATGGAACTTCAGACGGTTCTTCAGATTATTGTGGGAGAGTCTGACATGTCTGCCTTTGATGAATTTGTGGATAACTGGACCTCAGCAGGAGGACAGACGATTACAGATGAAATCAATGAGGAGCTTTCTTCGAAATAAGGATGCATAAAGCGCCGTTCAGCGCAGGTCCTCCGGTCTGGCTGATATCCGGGGCTGCCGCAGAGTAGGAACGGCGGCTCCGGAAGCGCTTTTCCAGATCCGGATAAAAAGAGTAAGGAGGTGCCATATGGCACAGAACAGTAAGGCTGCTGTCCGGAAATCCTCCGGGCATGCGGGCAAGGAAAAAGTCATGTTTCATCTGATGATGCTGCCGGGTATGATTATGCTGGTAATCTTCGTGTTTGTTCCGCTGTTCGGCTCGGTGATGGCGTTTGAGAATTACAGTCCGGCCAAAGGAATTTTCGGTTCCAAATGGGTGGGGTTTGACAATTTCCAGTTTATTTTCAGCCTTCCGGACAGCCGGCAGGTGTTTGTCAACACGCTGATTATCGCTTTCGGAAAGCTTGTGTTCAATATTATCATTCCGGTGCTGTTTGCAATTCTGTTGAATGAAATCCGGGTAAAGGTCTTTAAAAAGACTTTCCAGACGATTGTCTATCTGCCGCATTTCCTGTCCTGGGTCGTGCTGGCGACGGTTGTCACGAATATGTTTTCTTTGACAGGACCGTTCAACAGTGTGATTTCTTCACTGGGAGGCACGCCGATCCAGTTCCTGGCGGATAACCACTGGTTCCGCAAGATTATGGTTGCCACAGACGTCTGGAAAGAATTCGGTTATAATTCTGTTGTCTATCTTGCGGCGCTGACAAGCATAGACCTGGGTCTGTACGAAGCGGCGTCCATCGACGGAGCGAACCGGTTCAAACAGATTTTACATATTACGCTTCCGAGTCTTCTTCCTACCATCGTACTGATGACGGCGCTGAATCTTGGAAATATCCTGAATGCCGGATTTGATCAGATCTTCAATCTGTACAATCCGATCGTCTATGAAACCGGCGATATCATTGATACTTATGTATACCGTATCGGTATGGTGGAGCGGCAGTACAGCATCGGTACTGCGGTTGGTCTGTTTAAATCTGTGATAAGCTTTATTCTGATCATGGGAGCCAACAAGGCGGCGAAGAAGCTTACCGGAAGCGGAATCTTTTAAGGGGGGTGCGGCATCATGAAAAAAGTAAAACCTGGAAAACTGGCTGCCGATATTGTCATCTGGGCAGTCGTCATTGGATTTACCCTCAGTTGTCTGCTTCCTCTGCTGAACATGATTGCGATTTCTTTCAGCGGCAGCGATGCAGTGGCAGCCAACGAGGTCGGACTGCTTCCCAAGGATGTCAATTTTACCGCGTACAGCAAGCTTCTGAACGACTCTCAGTTCTGGAAATCTTTCCTGATTTCCGTGGAACGGGTGGTTCTGGGACTGCTGATCAACATGTTTTTTACAGTTACCATGGCATACCCGCTCTCCAAGAGCAAGCACCGCTTCCCGGCCAGAGAGATTTACATTAAATTCGTTATTTTCGCAATGCTGTTTTCCGGCGGTATCATTCCGCTGTTTATGGTAGTCAGCAACCTGCATCTGACAAATACGATCTGGTCGCTGGTTCTTCCGGGCGCGGTTCCGGTATTCAATGTCATTCTGCTGATTAACTTCTTTAAGGGAGTGCCGGATTCTCTGGATGAGGCGGCGCGGATTGACGGAGCAAGTCCGCTTCAGATTCTTGTGAAAATTTATCTGCCGGTATCTCTGCCGGCGCTGGCGACGGTAGCACTGTTCTCGATTGTCAACCATTGGAACGATTATTTCTCGGGATTGATTTATATGAGCAAATCTGCAATGTATCCTCTGCAGACCTATATTCAGCAGTTGACCGTGGATATCACGCAGATTACCGACGCAGAGCAGCTCAAACAGATGTCGTCGATGAATAACCGTACGTTTAACGCGGCAAAGATCGTTGTTTCTACGGTTCCGCTACTGGTGATCTATCCGTTCCTGCAGAAATATTTTGTATCCGGTATGGTAATCGGCGCGGTAAAGGAATAAAAGAAAAGGGAACATATACATTTCGAAGCCCCTCCGGACGGAACGCGGAGGGGCTTCGAAACGTTTCATTGACGCGCCGGAGACTGGATGACCTGGAGGAGCTGGGGATCAATATGATCTGGATCTGTCCGGTGTATCAGTCTCCGATGGTAGATCACGGGTATGATATTTCAGACTACACAAAAATCGATTCGATGTTCGGATCAAAAGAGGACCTGGAGCAGTTGATCCGGGAGACAGAGAAACGGGGAATCACCATCCTCATGGATCTGGTCATCAATCATACCTCGGATCAGCATCCCTGGTTTCAGGAGGCACTGGACAAAATCAACGCGACCAGCCGGGAACATTCCCGCACGCCCATGCAGTGGAGCAGCGGGAAATGGGCGGGATTTTCTGATGTAAAACCCTGGTTTGACGTGAATCCGGATTATGTCAGCTGCAATCTGGAGGCTCAGCGGGCGCCGGGATCTCTGCGGGAGTTTTTCCGGAAAGTGACTGCGCTGCGCAGAGACGGGCGTTATGAGAAGACCTGGATTTACGGCTCTTTCTGCCCGAAGGAACAGGAGTCAGGACAGATCTATCGTGTCCGGCAGATTTTGCTGAACAATTACAGGGAGTCGGAAGCTGGGGTACAGAGGGAGGAAGACGGAAGGCTTCTGCTGCAGCCGTGGCAGGCGCTGGTTATGGAGCTGAAAGCGGATTAAAGTTTTTCCTCTTCATCGCGGAGGGCTTCTTCCTCGTCCGCCGGCTGCCATGCCTGACCGAACTTTACATCCTTGAACAGGGCGGAAAGTCCGGTGATCTGCTTCAGCCGGAGAATTTCATCCTTATCCATTCCCAGATGTTTGGAGATCCAGGCGTCGGAACGGCCGAATTCATGAAGCTCCTTTACAATGTTGCTCATCAGATCCACATCATGGCTGCCTCGGGCGCGGTTGTGGCGGATTGTGCTGGCCATCCGCTGATCAATGGGCTTGTCGATGACGGAAACCGGGAGCAGACCCTTTTCCCGCTCATAGATATCCCGGTGCTCCAGCATGACCCGGTAACGGTGAAAGCCGTCGACGATGATGTACAGATCTTCCGATTTGGAATAGTAACAGACAATCGGCATCGTATATCCGTCGATGCGGATACTCTCGTAGAGAAGCTTCATCTCCGGCGGGGCGACGGTATTCGGGTTATAGGTATTTGGCTGTACCTTTTCGATCGGCACGGCAATCACGTTGTATACAGGACTTTTATACTCCATAATTCATATCCTCCACGCTTTTGTACTTGGCTTTGATGGCATCGATTCTTTTCTGCTGTTCCCGGTTCATACCGAATCCCATAAACCGGCAGATGTGGTCGTTTTTCAGAATACAGTAACACATCCGTTTCCAGCTGGGGATGTCTTTGGTGGACTTGATGTCGTCGGTGTCGTCGGGAATATTTCCCACAAAGACAATCCGGGACTTCTTGTTCAGCGTATAGTTGGAGACGCCGTTGCGGCGGATGTGATAGCCGTGTTCCTCCAGCTCCCGGATCGTCTCTTCGTCGAGACCTCCGCCGGTTTCTGCCAGAACTGAATGGAGGTGTTGAATTTTTTGACGTAATTGTTCCGGAGTCTGGCGGGGAGTGTGTCCAGCAGAAAAAGGGTATAAGATTTCCAGGTATGGCCTTTGGGAAGGGTAACGTTGCGGTAGCCCATCGCTTTTGTCTTTCCGTAGATGCAGGCAAAATTGGCGCCGCGCACACGTCCCACCAGTTTGACCCAGATTTCAGGATCGATGACCCGGTAAAGATTCAGGGAATCCTTGGAATAATCATTGAACGGAGAGGCTACACGCATCTGTGTTACCTTCAGACCCGCCTTGTAATAAAGGTCGTACAGGTGATTGTACTCATAGTTGAACAGATAATGCGCATGCCAGATATCATTCAGCGTCCAGTCATAGAGAGGAGAAGCGCACCAGACGTCCTTAAACTGTCTGGTGATCCAGCATTCTCCCTTGTAGCCGTATTTTTTGTTCAGGAAACCACTGTAACGCTGCAGGGATTCGGACGCGCGCATTCCAAGAAGGCAGACGGTTTTTCTGTCCCCGTGGGATATGCGGTACCAGCGCCCGAACTGTTTGGCAAGATCCTCCTGATGCATTTTATAACGGTAGGTGGTCATGGGATTATGTTTCAGATTGATTACATACTCTTTCTTCGGCATGGGGCGTACCCAGCTGTCTTCTTTCTTGTCATCCCACGGATACCAGAACATTTCATAACTGCTGAGGGCGGTTCTTGTGGCCATCGGAAGGCAGACCCAGTAGCGTTCCGCGCGACCTTCCAGCTGTTCAAAGGTTTTTTCAATATATTCGGTCGTCACGGTGTACTGCGCCTCAAAATCCTGATGAAAAACACCGACGGTTTTGTCCGGGTAGTATTTGTCGCGGAAATCCAGCGTCAGGTTCAGCAGAAGTCTGCTGTCCTTCCCGCCGGAGAAAGAAATGTAGTATTGTCGAACTCCTCAAAAATGAACTTCAGCCGGCTTTGCAGAGCTTCATATACATTTTGCTGTAAATATTCACGTACCATATGAATTCCCTCCCTGTGCGGGTAATCGCAAATTACCAAAATTTACCAATTGCTTTTTACGACTACTTTAGCACAGCAGGAAAATTAATTCAACAAAATGCGACATTTTTTGCAGCGGTTCAGAAGAAAAAAATCCCTGCACGGACAGGAAATGTGTGCCATGGGCGGCTGCCCGCGGCGCACATCTCCTGCCTGTGCAGGGATTCTGTAACCTTGTCATACTTCTCCGGCCAGATCGCGGTAGAAAAATGCCAGGGTGGTCTCCATATAAGGCATTACCCACAGCATTCCGATTCCGCAGGTCAGAACGCTGAGAGCCATTACGCCAAAGAAACTGATCGTCACATAAAAATAGCGGCCTTTCTGTCCGCGCATCATACGGGAACTTTCCTTCAGCGCCTGAATGCCGCCGATCTCATCGTAATCCAGAAGCAGGTAAGTGGCCATCACGAAACGAAGGGTGAGAATCACGTATACCAGTGTGGAAACGGATGAGCAGAGCAGGACAAAGCTCAGATAAGAGAACGCGCTGTCCAGGGTAAGCGTCTGCTGCAGGAAAGCGTTGGCGTACATCCGGCTGGCGATGGTAACCGGGATCTGCAGGATGACCTGAATCACGACCAGTATAAGATACGTCAGCAGAAACCGGTCCGGGTGGTGGAAAAACGGATGAAGCATATCTCCCAGGAGAGGACGCCGTCCGCGGGAGACGTCAAGGGCCAGGCGGGTATAGCCGGCGCTGAAGAGGCTGACGAGAAGCGAGATCACAATGGAAATCAGAAACTGTCCGATCTGGCTGAAGACGGTATAACCGGGAAAAATCCATTCCGGTATGAAAGTGGAAAGAATATTCATCGCGATGATCAGTGCGCCGCCGCCGGCCATCACGCCGTAGCGGCCAATCAGAGCTTCGCGAGCCAGGCTTTTCAAAGCAGCTGAATTTTTCTTCTTTGTGTTCATGGTAAAATCTCCTTTGCTGTTGTCCATGGAAAACTGAGATGCCGTCCGCCGGAACGCGGGTCAGATCAGCCCTCCTGTATCCGGCGAGGTCTGGTACGGTTCGCTGTACCAGCCGTCATCCGGGATCAGATAGTCTCCGTAGCCGTTTCCCGGATCGTAGTTATCGCCGTATTCCCGGATATATTCATCGGATCCGTCGGAATCACTGTAATCATCGCCGTAATAGTATTCGTTGAACAGGTCGTAATACTGATCTGCAGCGGAACTGTTCAGCATGGCTGCCATAAGAGAAAACAAGACGCCTGTGCCTATGACAAGACCACAGGCGGAGGCGATCAGACCGGCTTTTCCCGTACCGCTCATTTTTCCTGAGCCGCGGCTGAGAAGCGCAAGCAGGATGCCGAGGCCTCCGAGAAACGGAGACATACCGCTCAGCATCAGAACAAAAGAACAGACGCCGAGAACGACAGACGCCATCGCCATGCCGGAGGAACCGGGTTCTTTATAGCGGCGGGGCGGCTGCCTGGGATTCCGCTGCCAGGGCTCCTGTCCGCCGGGTTCCTGCCGCCCGGGATTCCGGCGATAAGGATCCTGCTGTCCGGGATCATAATTGTCCGGGTCATAGTGATATATCTTCATAGTAATCTCCCTTCTCATTTTCGTACATCTTTCTGGTTTGAAACGGTTCAGCAGGCGGAAACAGCCAGCCAATTTTAAGATGATTTTATCATGCGCAGTTGACAAAAGCAAGCCCTCTTGATAAGGTAGTAAGAGGCTGAGTTACCGTTCGGCCAGGTCTGTGCATTTACTGCACAGACCGTATGAAAACGCAGAGCCTGCAGGCATCCGGTCCATCGCGAAGCGATTTTCAATGGCCGGATGCCGTAACAGTTCAGGAGGCTGAACTGTTCGGAGGCTGAACGGTTGCGGAGACGACAGGAATGGTGTCTGCGGGCGTTCGGAGCATTCGGAGCGCCTGCTGCAGATATTATATAAGGAGGATTCAGAGTAGGATGAACATTAACAGGATACTGGCAGAAGAGCTGAACGTACGTGAAGAACAGGTGGATGCAGCCGTAAAGCTGATCGACGAGGGCAATACGATTCCGTTTATCGCCCGTTACCGGAAAGAAATGACGGGTTCGCTGAACGATGAAGTGCTGCGTACTCTTTTTGAACGTCTGACATACCTGAGAAATCTGGAAGACAAGAAAAAACAGGTGCTGTCCAGTATCGAGGAACAGGGGAAACTGACCGATGAGCTGAAAGCGTCGATTCTGGCGGCGCAGACGATGGTAGTCGTAGAGGATCTGTACCGGCCGTATCGTCCGAAACGGCGCACCCGTGCGACGATTGCGAAAGAGAAAGGTCTGGAGCCGCTGGCGAAGCTGATTCTGGAACAGAAAACAGAGGAACCGCTGGAGAATACGGCAAAAGATTATGTTTCCCAGGAAAAAGAGGTGGCAAATGAACAGGAAGCGCTGGCAGGAGCCTGCGACATTCTGGCGGAAATGATTTCCGATGAAGCGGATTATCGTATGGAAATCCGCAGGCGGACGATGAAGAAAGGACAGATCGTTTCTTCTGCAAAAGACGAGAAGGCGTCTTCTGTATATGAGAAGTATTACGATGCGTCGGAGCCGGTGGCCCAGATCGCTTCCCACAGAGTCCTGGCCCTCAACCGCGGGGAGAAGGAAAAGTTCCTGACGGTAAAGATAGAAGCGCCGGAGGAAGAGATTCTCCGTTATCTGGAAAAGCGGATCATCAGAAAGGACAATAATCCATATACCACGCCGGTTCTGAAAGCAACGATCGCAGACGCTTATCGCCGCCTGATTGCCCCAGCCATCGAGCGGGAGGTGAGAAACGAGCTGACAGAGAAGGCGGAGGACGCTTCCATCCGGGTATTCGGAAAAAATCTGGAACAGCTTCTGCTGCAGCCGCCAATCGCAGGTCAGGTGGTTCTGGGCTGGGATCCGGCGTTCCGTACCGGGTGCAAACTGGCGGTTGTGGACGAAACCGGGAAGGTACTGGACACAGCGGTGGTGTACCCGACGGCTCCCACCAATGAGAAAAAGATTCAGGCGGCCAAGGATAAGGTAAAGGAACTGATTCACAGATACGGTGTGACCCTGATTTCTGTGGGAAATGGAACCGCCTGCCGGGAATCGGAGCAGATTATTGTGGAAATCCTGAAGGAGATTCCGGAAAAAGTTTCCTATGTGATTACCAATGAGGCGGGAGCATCCGTCTATTCTGCCAGCAAGCTGGCTACCGAGGAGTTCCCGAATTTTGACGTCGGACAGAGAAGCGCAGCTTCCATCGCCCGGAGGGTGCAGGATCCGCTGGCGGAACTGGTAAAGATTGATCCGAAATCCATCGGCGTCGGACAGTATCAGCACGATATGAACCAGAAAAAGCTGGGCGAGGCGCTGACCGGTGTGGTGGAGGATTCCGTAAACAAGGTTGGCGTGGATCTGAACACCGCCTCGGCTTCCCTTCTGGAGTACATTTCCGGAATTTCCAGGACGATTGCAAAGAACATCGTCGCATACCGGGAAGAAAACGGAAGATTCCGGGACAGAAGAGAGCTGCTGAAGGTAGCCAAGCTGGGACCGAAGGCATTTGAACAGTGCGCCGGATTTCTCCGGATCACCGGCGGAGACGACCCGCTGGACGCCACCAGCGTTCATCCGGAAAGCTATGAGGCGGCGAGAAAGCTTCTTGCGCGGATGGGAATGCAGCCGGAGCAGATTCTTGACGGGACAGCCGTCATATTCATTCAGGATTACAGAAAAATGGCGGCGGAACTGGGGATCGGAGAAATTACGCTGCGGGATATTGAGAAAGAGCTGAAAAAGCCGGGCCGCGATCCCAGGGATGAGATGCCCAAACCGATCCTCCGCACGGACGTGCTGGAGATGAAAGATCTGAAAGAGGGAATGGTCCTGAAAGGAACCGTGCGCAATGTCATCGACTTTGGCGCGTTTGTGGATATCGGCGTTCATCAGGACGGGCTGGTGCATATCTCGCAGATCACAAATAAAAAATTCATCAAACATCCGCTGGAGGTTGTCCATGTGGGAGATATCGTAGATGTAAAGGTTATCGGCGTAGATCTGAAGAAAAACAGGATTTCCCTGTCAATGATTCTGTAGTGTCACAGATACATGCTGGCGCAACCGTTCGGTCAGCGGAACAGTTACGGCGTCCAGACGTTGAAAATCGCTTCGCAGGCAGGCCGGAAAAAACGAAAGGAGAAGGCAGATGAAGGAAGAACAGTGGCTGGAAAAGCGGGTGGAGGAGCTTGCGGACAAATGCCGGATGCGTGATATCCCGGCGCATACGGAGTTTCTCAATCTGAACGAGCAGGATATCTTCTGCCGGACGATGCAGAAGCAGAAGGATGTGCGCTGGGTACTGGACGGAGGATATCCGATGGCGGAGCGGAAGGTGGGACTGTTTCTTCCTTCCTACGCGGAGGATCAGGACGTGTCGATGCTGCCGGTATCCTGTGTGCATATTCTGCCTCTGAACGCAAAATTTGCCGACTCCTTAAATCACCGGGATTATCTGGGAGCGCTGATGAATCTGGGAATTGAACGCCATAAAACCGGGGATATCGTCACAGACGGAACAAGAGCCTGGCTGTTCTGTATGACGGATCTGGCGCAGTACATCTGTGAGAATCTCCGGCAGGTGCGCCACACCAGCGTATACGGAGAGATCAGCGAGGTGCCCGAAGAGGTGCTTCAGCCGCGGTTTGAGACGATCGAGGGGAGCGTTGCTTCTGTGCGGCTGGATGCGCTGCTTGCGCTGGCATTCCGGACGTCGCGAAGCAAAATGGTGCCCTGTCTGGAAGCCGGACAGGTATTCGTCAACGGAAGGCTTGTCCTGTCTGCGTCGGAGGTTCCGCCGGAGGGCGCGATTGTCTCCGTGCGTCATATGGGCAGATTTGTCTACCGGGGAGTCAAAAATGCAACCAGAAAAGGCCGGCTGTTCGTCACGGTTGACCGATATGTATAAAGTCTGAAGCGGCGCAGCTGTGGAAACGGAGCCGTTTCGGTGATTTTTGTCCGGGAGGAGAGAGTTATGTTTCAGGCGGTTGTTTTCGATATGGACGGACTGATGTTTGACACGGAGCGCATGATCCAGCGAAGCTGGGATGTTGTGGGTGTCCGGATGGGATTCGGAAAAATGGGAAAAGATATTTACCATACGCTGGGACTGAACAATGCCGAGCGGGAGCGGTATTTTAAGGATACTTACGGTGAGGATTTCCCATATCCGGAATTTCGGGAAAACTATCGGGCGGAGGTGAGCCGGGATACGGAGGAAAACGGTACTCCGGTGAAAAAAGGTCTGTATGAACTTCTGGAAGTGCTCCGAGAAAAAAGACTGAAACTGGCGGTGGCCACCTCTTCCAGCTATGAAAGTGCGGCAAAACTGCTGGAGGAAGCGAAAGTATCTGATTATTTTCATGCGATTGTCACGGGAAATATGGTGGAGCATTCCAAGCCTGCTCCGGATATTTACCGAAAAGCCTGCGAAGCTCTGGAGGTAGCCCCGGAATCTGCGCTGGCTCTGGAGGATTCCTACAATGGCATCCGCTCCGCCCATGCGGCTGGAATGAAAGTCATCATGATTCCGGATCTCCTGACCGATTCTACCTGTGTCGACGCCCTGCTGTACGGCAAGATGGATTCTCTGTCTGAAGTGGCGGAGTTACTGTTGAGCCAGGTCTGTGCATGCACTGCACAGACCGTATGAAAGTATAGTGCCTGCGGGCATCCGGCCCATCGCGAA
>ERZ1090868.398-NODE-398-length-24235-cov-24.269975_pt1 | contig 24235 bp, 27 predicted proteins | sample MGYA00478475_ERZ1090868 | MGnify/ENA primary metagenome ERZ1090868 (study PRJEB33644, sample SAMEA5815747) | chicken gut metagenome | biome: Chicken; feature: Gastrointestinal Tract; material: Caecum | place: Ireland | collected 2019-01-01 | study: A study of the...
CCTCCACCCAGCGCCAGTTCGATCTGGCCCGGATGCTGGTGGAGGAACTCCAGGCCCTGGGGGTGGAGGACGCCGCCGTGGACGAGCACTGCTATGTTTACGGCACCCTGCCCCCCACGCCCGGCTGCGAGGACCGGCCCGCCCTGGGCCTGATCGCCCACATGGACACCGCCCCCGACGCCTCCGGCGAGAACGTCCGCCCCGTCCTGCACCAGGACTACGACGGCCGGGACGTCACCCTGCCCGCCACCGGCGCGGTGATGCGGGTCAAGGACTTCCCCTTCCTGGCCAGCATGAAGGGCGAGACCCTGATCACCACCGACGGCTCCACCCTGCTGGGGGCCGACGACAAGGCCGGCGTGGCCGAGATCATGACCGCCGTCGAGACCCTGCAGCAGTCCGGCGCGCCCCACGGCAAGCTGTACATCGCCTTCACCCCCGACGAGGAGATCGGCGAGGGGGCCAGCCTGTTCGATCTGGAACGCTTCGGGGCTGCCTTTGCCTACACCGTAGACGGCGGGGACGTGGGCGGCATCGAGTACGAAAACTTCAACGCCGCCTCGGCCACCGTCACGGTGCGGGGGCTGTCGGTCCACACCGGCAGCGCCAAAAACACCATGGTCAACGCCGCCAACGTGGCCATGGAGTTCCACCTGTCCCTGCCCCACATGGCCCGCCCCGAGACCACCGAAGGCCGGGAAGGATTCTACCACCTTTGCCAGATGACCGGCGACGTCACCGAGGCCAAGCTGGGCTATATCCTGCGGGACCACGATGCCGCCAAGCTGGAATACAAAAAGGACAACCTGCTCCAGACCGCCGCCTGGTTCAACGGCAAGTACGGCCCCGGCACCGTCACGGTGGAGCTGAAGGACGGCTACCGCAACATGATCGAAAAGATCCGCCCCCACTTCCACCTGGTGGAGGCCGCCCGCACCGCCATCCGCGCCGCCGGGCTGGAACCGGAGGAAGTGCCCGTCCGGGGCGGCACCGACGGCGCCGTCCTCAGCTGGAAGGGCCTGCCCTGCCCCAACCTGGGCACCGGCGGCTTCAACTTCCACGGCGTGCTGGAGTGCATCACCGCCGAGCGGATGGACAAGGCCACCGAGGTGATCCTGAACATCGTCGGCCTCTACGCCCGGGACCCTGCCTGACCAATCTAGGCAAGAGGCCGGCGTTGTGGTATACTGAATGCAAACTACGCGTACCCGTTCGCCCCTGAACGGGGAAAGGAAGGCATTTCCATGACGACTCGATCCTCCTCCGACAACACCGTCCACCTGGGCGGCCGGATCATCAGCGACCGGGTGGTCGCCCAACTGCTGGAAGAACTGCGCACCGGCCGCTGGGCCGGGGCCGACCGCCTGCCCGCCGAGCTGGACCTTGCCGGAGAGCTGGGCGTCAGCCGCACCGTCATCCGGGACGCCCTCAGCACCATGGAGCGCGCCGGCTATGTGGAGCGGGTGCGGGGCATCGGCACGGTGGTCAACCGGGCGGTGCTGTCCCTGCGCAGCCGCCTGGACCAGAAGCTGGAATACTATCCCCTGATCCGCTCTTTCGGCAGCTATCCCCATGCCGACGGCATCCAGATCCAGCCCCTGCGGGCCAGCGGCGAGCTGGCCCAAAGCCTGGAAGTGGAGCCTGGGGCCGACCTGATCTGCATCCGCAAACGGGTGCTGGCCGACTCCACCCCGGTGATCTACTCCATCAACTACCTGCCCCGGTCCCTGCTGGGCGGGCAGGACTACACCAAGCTGGACCTGGGCGGCTCCATCTTCGAAGCGCTGGAGCAGAGCTGCGGGCAGCAGGTGTCCTCCACCGTGGCCCACATCAAGGCCAGCTGCGGGGATGCCGCCATCCGCACCGCCATGCGCCTGGCCCCCGGCGAGGCCATGCTGCTGCTGGACGAGGTGTGCTACACCCGGCTGTGCCGCCCGGTGCTGCGGGCCCTGAGCTACTACACCAACTTTTTCGATTTTTCGCTCCTGCGCAAACTGCTGTGAGCTGCCCGCCCACGGCTTTATCAACCCATTGAAGGAGGCATTTCATGCGCCATCTGATCGACCCCCTTGACCTGACCCGGGAGGAGACCAACGCCCTGCTGGACCTGGCCTGCCGCATCCGGCAGGACCCCGCCGCCTACCGGGACGCCGCGGCCCGCAAGCGGCTGGCCACCCTCTTTTACGAGCCTTCCACCCGCACCCGCCTCTCCTTTGAGGCCGCCATGCTCAACCTGGGCGGGCAGGTGCTGGGCTTCCCCAGCGACAACGTGTCCAGCGCCTCCAAAGGCGAAAGCGTGGCCGACACCATCCGGGTGGTGTCCTGCTATGCGGACATCGCCGCCATCCGCCACCCCAAGGAGGGCGCGCCCCTGCGGGCCAGCCGGTACAGCCGCATCCCGGTCATCAACGCCGGCGACGGCGGCCACCAGCACCCCACCCAGACCCTGACCGACCTGATGACCATCCGCACCCGCAAGGGCACCCTGAACGGCCTGACCATCGGCCTGTGCGGCGATCTGAAGTTCGGCCGGACGGTCCACTCCCTGATCAAGACCATGGTCCGCTACGAGGGGGTGCGCTTTGTCCTGATCAGCCCCGAGGAGCTGCGGGTGCCCGACTACATCATCACCGACATCCTGGAGGGCAGCGACATCCCCTACGCCGAGACTCGCAGCCTGGAAGAGTCCATGCCCGGGCTGGACATCCTGTACATGACCCGCGTCCAGCGGGAGCGCTTTTTCAACGAAGAGGACTACATCCGGCTGAAAAACAGCTACATCCTCACCCGGGAAAAGATGGCCCTGGCCAAGCCCGACATGGCGGTGCTGCACCCCCTGCCCCGGGTCAACGAGATCGCCCTGGATGTGGACGACGACCCCCGCGCCGCTTATTTCGAGCAGGTGCAGAACGGCGTCTACGTCCGCATGGCCCTCATCATGACCCTGCTGGGCCTGTCCGACCCCAAAGCCCCCAAGGAGGAAACCTGATATGCTGAACATCGACGAGATCCAGGAAGGCATCGTCATCGACCACATCAAGGCGGGCACCGCCGTGGGCCTGATGGACCTGCTGGGCATCAAGTCCAACCGGACGGCCAGCGTGGCCCTGATCCAGAACGCCCGCTCGGCCAAGTCCCCCACCGGCCGCAAGGACATCATCAAGGTGGAGGGGGACGCCTCCTGGCTCAATCTGGACGTGCTGGCCTACTTAGACCCCAACATCACTGTCACCACCATCCAGGACGGCAAGGCCGTCAAAAAGGAAAAGCCCCAGCCCCCCCGCCGGCTGGTGAACATCGTCCGCTGCCGCAACCCCCGCTGCATCTCCACCGTCGAGGAGGAGTGCGACCAGATCTTTGAGCTGGGCGCGGGCGGCAAGTACCGCTGCATCTACTGCGAGCAGGAGCTGCAGGTCAAGTAAAAGCCCAAACGCACAAAAAGCCCCGCTGTCCCAAAAAGACAGCGGGGTTTTTGCTTTGTCAGACCAGGACAAAATCCGCGGGCAGGCGGCCCAGTGCGACCGCCACTGGAATCCATCACTTTTTTTCGCAGATCAGCTCCCGGATGGCCTTCATGGCGGTGGAGCGGGGACGGGCGGTGTCCTCCACCAGGGTGATGGCCCGCTCGGGGACGGGCTGGTCCAGCGGGATGCAGAACAGCTCCCCCCGGGCGATGCGGGGGGCCGCCAGCTGGCTGGGGTAGAAACCGATGCCCAGCCCGTGCTCCACCATGGGCAGGATCTGGTCCATGGTGGCGGCCTCCACATCCACCCGGAAGGGCTGGCCGTGGCCGTTGAAAAAGCTCTGGTAAAAAGCGTATGTACTGGTGTCCTCCCCCAGGCAGACCAGGGGGCAGTTTGCCAGTTCGGCCATGGTGCACCGGCGGGCGGCCATGTCGCTGTAGGCCGGGCCGCACACCGGTATCTCGGTAAAGCGCAGCAGCTCGGTCTGCTGCAGGGCGCGGCCGGTGGGCAGCGGCGCGGTGATGACGGCAAAGTCGCTCTCCCCGTCCCGCAGCCGCTCGATGGCCTGGGGGGTGGTCTCGTTGGTGATGCGCAGGTGCACCCCCGGGTACTGCGCCCGGAAAATGGACAGCTTGTCCAGCAGGATCATATGCAGGGCCGCCTCGCTGGCGCTGATGGACAGCGACCCGCTCTCCAGGCTGCCGTCCCGGCGGATCTCCTCCTCGCCCAGCTGCAGCTGCTCCACCGCCGCCGCCACCCGCCGGTAGAACCGCTGGCCCTCGGGCGTCAGGGTGATGCCCTTGTTGGAGCGGTGGAACAGCTTGCACCCCAGCTCCTGCTCCAGGTTTTTCATGCAGCGGGTGATGTTGGGCTGGTTGTTCTTCAGCAGCTCAGCCGCCCGTGTAAAACTGCGGCACTGGGCCACCACATAAAAAATACGGTAATAATCGTAGTTGATGGTCATAGAAAATTTCCCTTATATTTTATGAATTATGCGCTATCTGCCATACAAAAACTATATTGCAAGCATATTAACAAGATATTTTACAATTTACCTTATCAATAGTATAATACGCTCGACCCAAAATTGCAATTTGACGGGCAAAAGTTACAGTTTGTCCGCGCTGGATTGCATGGCAAATGGATATGAAAGGTAAGAAAGGAGTCTTTCCAAAACCATGAAGCAGAATAAGCGCAAACTTATCCTGTGGCTTGCCCTGATCGTGGTGCTGGCAGTCGCCTCCGTCCTGACCGGCGGCGCCGGCGGCGAGACCGAAAGCGTGCAGGAAGTCATGCGGGACGCCGTCCTCCACGAGAGCGGCAGGGTGAGCCTGTTCGGGATCAAGGATGTCAACCCGGGGCTGATCTCGGCCTACGTGGTCACCGTCCTGCTGCTGGTGCTGGCCGCCTGCCTGCGCATCTTTGCGGTGCCGCGGTTCCAGGATGTGCCGGGCAGGCTGCAGATGCTGCTGGAGCTGTGGGTGGGCACCTTCCGCGATATGGCGGAGAAAAACAGCCCCCACCACAACCAGGTGCTGGGCCCCTACCTGTTTGGGGCAGGCAGCTATATCTTTGTCAGCACCCTGTTCGAGATGCTGGGCCTGCAGGCCGTCACCACCGCGGGGCACTCCATCGCCCTGCCAGCCCCCCTGTCCGACATCAACGGCGCCATCGCCATGGGCGTGCTGTCCTATCTGTTCATCCTGTCGGGCGGCGTCGGCGCCGTGGGCCTGCGCGGCGTGGGCCGCACCCTGAAGGAGTTCTCGCTGCCCATCTCGATGAGCTTCCGTCTGTTCGGCGCGCTGCTGTCCGGCCTGCTCGTCACCGAACTGGTCTACTTCTATATCACCCTCAGCTTTGTGCTGCCGGTCATCGTGGGCGTACTGTTCACCCTGCTCCATGCGCTGATCCAGAGCTACGTGCTGACCATGCTGGTGGCCCTCTATTACGGCGAGGTGTCCGAGCCGGTCCAGCCCAAAGCCCCCAAAGCCAAACGTAACAAAAATGCCCTTGCGGCTTGATTTTATCAGGAGGTCTATCATGAAAACGCTGAACATCAAAAAAGCCCTTTCCGCCCTGCTGGTGATGCTGATGCTCACCTTTGCCGTGGCCGTGCCCGCCTTTGCGGCCGGCCCCGACGACCAGCCCGCCGAAACCGCCGCCTCCCAGAGCGCCGAGGCCGCCCAGGCCGAGGCCGAGGGCATGACCACCGCCGGCAAGGCCATCGCCTGCGCCGTCGCCGTAGGCATCGCCGCTGCCGGCGGCGCCGTGGGCATGGGCATCCTGGGCGCCAAGTCCTCCGAGAGCATCGCCCGCCAGCCCGAGGCCGAGGGCAAGATCCGCACCTCGATGATGCTGACCCTGGTCTTTATCGAGACCGCCATCATCTACGCCCTGCTGGTGGCCATCCTGATCATCTTTGTCCTGTAAGCGCGGGAGGTGTCAGTTATGAATCTCCCCCTGAATATCGACCTGCAGCAGATCTTTCTGCACATGCTCAACTTCGTCATCCTGGCCGGCGGGCTGTATTTTATCCTGTACAGCCCGGTGAAGAAGTTTATGGACCAGCGCGCCGCCCGCTATGCCGAGATGGACGCCGCGGCCGCCCAGAAGCTGGCCGAGGCTGAAAAGCTGGCCGCCGGCCACCAGGCCCAGCTGGACAAGCTGGAGGACGAGCTGCGGGAGCGCCGGGCCGAAAGCCAGAAGATCGCCCAGGCAGCCGCCCAGCAGCAGCTGGACCGCGCCCAGCAGCAGGCGGACCAGATCATCGCCGCCGCCCGCAAGAACGCCGAGAGCATCCGCACCAAGGCCCTGACCGACAGCCAGAAGGAGCTGAAGGAGCTGGCCATGGCCGCCGCCGAAAAGCTGGCCCTGTCCTCCAGCCGGGATGCTTTGGATGAATTTTTGAACCTGGCAGAGGAAGGGGACCAGCATGAGCAGCATGAATAACCCCACGGCCGCCTTCCTCTACAGCGCCGAGCAGCCCAGCGACGCCCAGCGCCAGCGGTTTGAAGCGTTCCTGGCCCGGACCTATCCCGGCCAGGCCCTGACCCTGGAGTGGAAGCAGGACGCAGACCTGGCCGGCGGTTTCCGCCTGGAAGTGGGCGCCGACATCTACGACTGGAGCCTGCAGGGCCGGATGGAGCAGCTGCGCCGCAAGCTGGACGCTCTGGACGGCCAGGAGGACGTGCTGCCCCTGATGCGCCAGGCCATCCAGGACTGGGCCCCCAGCACCAAGCCCGAGGAGATGGGCACCGTGCTGACGGTGGGCGACGAGATCGCCACCATCGCCGGCCTGGAGGACGCCGTCTACGGCGAAGTGCTGGTCTTTTCCAACGGCATCAAGGGCATGGTCCAGGAGCTGCGCCCCGGCCAGCTGTGCTGCGTTTTGTTCGGCGACAGCAGCGGCATCGAGGCCGGCGACCCGGTCCGCCGCACCGGCAAGGTGGCCGGCGTGCCGGTGGGCGAGGGCTTCCTCGGCCGCGTGGTGGACGCCCTGGGCAGCCCCATCGACGGGGCCGGCCTCATCCAGGCCGACGCCTACTATCCCGTCGAGCGGCCCGCGCCCGGCATCATCGACCGCCAGCCGGTCAACCAGCCCATGGAGACCGGCCTGCTCGCCATCGACGCGCTGTTCCCCATCGGCCGCGGCCAGCGCGAACTCATCATCGGCGACCGCCAGACCGGCAAGACCGCCGTCGCCCTGGACACCATCCTGAACCAGAAGGGCAAGAACGTGGTCTGCATCTATGTGGCCATCGGCCAGAAGGCCAGCTCGGTCGCCCTGCTGGCCGAGAACCTGCGCCGCCGCGGCGCGATGGATTACTGCATCATCGTCAACGCTTCGGCCAGCGACTCGGCTTCCCTGCAGTATATCGCCCCGTATGCCGGCACCAGCATCGGCGAGTACTTCATGCACCAGGGCCGGGACGTGCTGATCGTCTACGACGATCTGTCCAAGCACGCCATCGCCTACCGCGCGCTGTCCCTGCTGCTGGAGCGCAGCCCCGGCCGTGAGGCCTACCCCGGCGACGTGTTCTACCTGCACAGCCGCCTGCTGGAGCGCTCGGCCCACCTGTCCGACGAAAAGGGCGGCGGCAGCATGACCGCCCTGCCCATCATCGAGACCCAGGCCGGCGACGTCTCGGCCTATATCCCCACCAACGTCATCTCCATCACCGACGGCCAGCTGTTTTTGGAGAGCAGCCTGTTCTTCTCGGGCCAGCGCCCCGCCGTCAACGTGGGCCTGTCGGTGTCCCGTGTGGGAGGCGACGCCCAGACCAAGGCCATGAAAAAGGCCGCCGGCGCCATGCGCCTGGACCTGGCCCAGTACCGCGAGATGGAGGTCTTTACCCAGTTCTCCAGCGACCTGGACGACGCCACCAAGCGCCAGCTGACCTACGGCCAGGGCCTGATGCGGCTGCTGCGCCAGAAGCAGTACAGCCCCCTCAGCCAGCACGAGCAGGTCATCACCCTGGTGGCCGCCCTGAACCATGTGCTGCAGGACATCCCCGTCGAGCAGATCAGCGGCGCGCAGCGCCAGATGCTGGACTGGTTCGCCGAGCAGGACGCCGCCCTGTGCCAGCGGATCGACTCCACCGGCCTGCTGACCGAGGACGACCGCCAGCAGATCCTCTCCCTGGCCCGCACCTTCGTGGCCCAGTATCAGAAGAAGGGGCAGTGATATGCCAAGCACCAAAGAGATCAAAGACCGGATCGAGAGCGTCCGCCAGACCCAGAAGATCACCAACGCCATGTACCTGATCTCCTCCACCAAGCTGCGCCGCGCCCGGGCGGACCTGGAACACACCCGCCCCTACTTCGAGGCGCTGCAGGCCGAGATCAAGCGGATCTTCCGCACTTCCAGCGACATCCACAGCCGGTACTTCTACCCGCCCCACGAGGACGACATCAAGGGCGGGCCCTATGCCTGCCTGGTCATCACGGCGGACAAGGGCCTGGCCGGCGCCTACAACCAGAACGCCGTCAAGGAGACCATGCAGGTGCTGGCCGGCCACCCCGGCTGCAAGCTGTTCGTGGTGGGCGAATACGGCCGCCACTACTTTGCCCAGCACCATATCCCCATCGAGCAGAGCTTTTTGTACACGGCCCAGAACCCCACCCTGGAGCGCGCCCGGGAGATCAGCGCCATCCTGTTGGAGGGCTTCAACCGCGGCGACTGGAAAAAGCTGTATATCGTCTACACTGATATGGAAAGCAGCCTGGCTTCGGCCACCCGCAGCACCCGTCTGCTGCCGTTCCACCGGGCGCACTTCGCCTCCACCAACGAGGACCACTCCTCCGACACCTTCGAGTTTGTGCCCGACATGGTCACCGTGCTGGACAATATGGTGGAAAGCTACGTCTCCGGCTTCATCTACAGCGCCCTGATCGACAGCTTCTGCAGCGAGCAGAACGCCCGCATGACCGCCATGGACGCCGCCAACGAGAACGCCCAGCGCCTGCTGGACGAGCTCAGCCTGCAGTACAACCGGGTGCGCCAGTCGGCCATCACCCTGGAGATCACCGAGGTGTCGGCGGGCGCCAAGGCCCAGCGCCACAAGCGCCAGGCCGCCGCTTCTACACGAAAGGATGTGTGACCCCCTTTGAATACAGGTAAAATCGTACAGGTCTCGGGCCCTGTCGTGGACGTCGCCTTCGAGACCTTGCCTCTGCCCCGCATCCGCGAGGCCCTCACCGTCCAGGTGGAGGGCGCCGGCCGGGTGATGGAGGTGTCCCAGCATCTGGACCCCCACACCGTCCGCTGCGTCATGCTGGCGGCCAGCGAGGGCCTGGCCCGCGGCATGGCAGTCGAAGCCCCCGGCCACACCATCCAGGTGCCGGTGGGCGAGGCCGTGCTGGGCCGGATGTTCAACGTCCTGGGTCAGCCCATCGACGGCGGCGAGGCCATCCCGGCCGATGCCCCCGTCAAGAGCATCTACCGCAAGCCCCCTCCCTTTGAGGAGCAGAACCCCGCCGTCGAGATCCTCGAGACCGGCATCAAGGTCATCGACCTGCTCGAGCCCTACGCCAAGGGCGGCAAGATCGGCCTGTTCGGCGGCGCCGGCGTGGGCAAGACCGTCCTGATCCAGGAGCTGATCTACAACGTGGCCACCAGCCACAACGGCTACTCGGTGTTCACCGGCGTGGGCGAGCGCAGCCGCGAGGGCAACGACCTGTGGCGTGAGATGAACGAGAGCGGCATCGCCGGCAAGACCGCCCTGGTCTTCGGCCAGATGAACGAGTCCCCCGGCGTCCGCATGCGGGTGGCCCTGTCCGGCCTGACCATGGCCGAGCACTTCCGCGACGAGGCCCACAAGGACGTGCTGCTGTTCATCGACAACATCTTCCGCTTTGTCCAGGCGGGCAGCGAGGTGTCCACCCTCCTGGGGCGGATGCCCTCCGCCGTGGGCTACCAGCCCACCCTGGCCAACGAGATGGGCGCCCTGCAGGAGCGCATCACCTCCACCAAGGACGGCTCGGTCACCTCGGTGCAGGCGGTCTACGTCCCTGCCGACGACCTGACCGACCCCGCCACCGCCACCACCTTCACCCATCTGGACGCCACCACCGTCCTGAGCCGCAAGATCGTCGAGCAGGGCATCTACCCCGCCGTGGACCCGCTGGAGTCCACCTCCCGCATCCTGGAGCCCGACATCGTGGGCGAAGAGCACTACCGCGTGGCCCGCAAGGTGCAGGAGATCCTCCAGAAATACCGCGAGCTGCAGGACATCATCGCCATCCTGGGCATGGACGAGCTGAGCGAGGAGGACCAGAAAACGGTCAGCCGGGCCCGCAAGGTCCAGCGCTTCCTCTCCCAGCCCACCCACGTGGCCGAAAAGTTCACCGGCATCCCCGGCGTCTATGTCCCGCTGGAGGACACCATCAAGGGCTTTGCCGCCATTGTGGACGGCCAGATGGACCAGTATCCGGAAGCCGCCTTCTTCAACGTGGGCACCATTGCCGACGTGGTGGAAAAGGCCAAAAAGATCGAGGCAGGTGAAGTGTGATGAACACCTTCCATCTGCGCATCCTGGCCGCGGACCAGATGTTTTTTGAGGGCGCCTGCGAAAACCTGGTGGTGCCCTGCGCCGACGGCTCGTTCGGGGTGCAGGCCCACCACAGCAACATGATCTCGGCCGTCACCCCCGGCGAGCTGCACTACCGCCCCGCCGAGGGCCCCGACGCCGGCAAGGACAAGATCGCCGCCGTCTCGGCCGGCCTGATCAAGGTCGAGCGCAACGACGTGCTGGTCCTGGTGGACACCGCCGAGCGCCCCGAGGAGATCGACGCCAACCGCGCCCGCCGCGCCGCCGACCAGGCCAAGGAGGCCCTGCTGCAAAAACGCAGCATCCAGGAATACCGGGTGGCCCAGTACAACCTGGCCCGCGCCATGAGCCGCCTGCGGGTGCACAGCGACTTTGAGCGCAAGTAAGCCTTGACAACCACCGTCGCTTCGTGGTATTCTGAAGCATATCCAGGCCGCAGCCCACAATGGCGTGCCCGGACCCGATCCTGAACATTGCAAGGGGCCCCTGCCCTGCTGACGGAAAAGGTGGAATCGACCACCGTGCAGCCAGGGGCGACACAAAGCCGACCGTCTGGGCAGCCTTGCGCGGTATTTGCCGCGCAGCGCTGCCCTTTTTTGTGCGCAGCAAAGGAGAAACGCTATGAAGTCCGATATTGAGATCGCCCAGGAGGCCGTCCTCCGCCCCATCACCGAGATCGCCGCGGGCCTTGGCCTGGACGACGACCACGTCATCCCCTACGGCCGCTACAAGGCCAAGATCGACCACCGCCTGGCCGAATCCGGCGGCCGGCAGGGCCGGCTGATCCTGGTCACCGCCATCAGCCCCACCCCGGCCGGCGAAGGCAAGACCACCACCAGCGTGGGCCTGGCCGACGCCCTGTGCGCCCTGGGCAAAAAGACCATGCTCTGCCTGCGCGAGCCCTCGCTGGGGCCTGTCTTTGGCATCAAGGGCGGGGCGGCCGGCGGCGGCTACGCCCAGGTGGTGCCCATGGAGGACATCAACCTCCATTTTACCGGCGACATCCACGCCATCGGTGCCGCCAACAACCTGCTGGCCGCCATGATCGACAACAGCATCCAGCAGGGCAACCCCCTGCACATCGACCCCCGCCGCATCACCTGGAAGCGCTGCATGGACATGAACGACCGCCAGCTCCGCTTCATCGTGGACGGCCTGGGCGGCAAGGCCAACGGCACCCCCCGCGAGGACGGCTTTGACATCACCGTCGCCAGCGAGGTGATGGCGGTGTTCTGCCTGGCCTCCAGCCTCCACGACCTGAAAGAGCGCCTCGCCCGCATCGTCTGCGCCTACACCTACGACGGCCAGCCCGTCACCGCCGGGCAGATCGGCGCGGCCGGCGCCATGGCCGCCCTGCTGAAGGACGCCATCGACCCCAACCTGGTCCAGACCCTGGAGCACAACCCCGCCATCATCCACGGCGGCCCCTTTGCCAACATCGCCCACGGCTGCAACAGCGTCATGGCCACCCGGCTCAGCCTGGCCCTGGCCGACTATGTGGTCACCGAGGCGGGCTTCGGCGCCGACCTGGGGGCCGAAAAGTTCCTGGACATCAAGTGCCGGGCCGCCGGCATCGCCCCCGCGGCCTGCGTCCTGGTAGCCACCGTCCGCGCCCTCAAGAGCCACGGCGGGGTGGCCAAGGCCGACCTGAACCAGCCCAACCCCGCCGCCGTCCGCGCCGGCCTGGCCAACCTGGGCCGCCACATCGAAAACATGAAGGACAACTTCGGCCTGCCGGTGGTGGTGGCGGTCAACGCCTTCCCCACCGACACCGCAGAAGAGCAGGCCATCGTCCGCGATTACTGCGCCGGCATGGGCGTGCCCTGCGTCCTGAGCGAAGTCTTTGCCAAGGGCGGCGAGGGCGGCAAGGCCCTGGCCCAGGCCGTCCTGGACAGCCTGGAGGACCGCCCCATCCGCTACACCTACCCCCTGGAAGCCTCCCTGCGGGAAAAGATCGAGGCGGTGGCCGGCAAGATCTACCGGGCCGACGGCGTGGACTACAGCCCCGCCGCCGCCAAGACCCTGGACGAGCTGACCGCCCTGGGCTACGGCGGCCTGCCGGTCTGCATCGCCAAGACCCAGTACAGCTTCAGCGACAACGCCGCCCTCAAGGCCGCGCCCACCGGTTTCCGGATGAACGTGCGGGAGGTGCGCCTGGCCGCGGGCGCCGGCTTTGTGGTAGTCATCTGCGGCAGCATCATGACCATGCCCGGCCTGCCCAAGACCCCCGCCGCCGTCAACATCGACGTCACCGACGACGGACGGATCACCGGCCTGTTCTGAGCCCCGGCGCGCCCCTCTTTGCCGCGCAGCCGCTCCACAATGCAAAAAATCCCCTGCCTTTGGGCGGGGGATTTTTTGCATAGCTTTCCCGGGATGAAAGCAAAAAGAAATATGACCGATCGTTTGATCGGTCATATTAGTGGTTGCGGGGGCTGGATTTGAACCAACGACCTTCGGGTTATGAGCCCGACGAGCTACCGGACTGCTCCACCCCGCGATATGAAGTTCCGCACCGCTTTGGCTTTTTGTAGAAGCCGTATCGCTTGGTGCTCCATTATAATACCACAGGGCCGGGCCAATGTCAATAGTTTTTTGAGAAATTTTTGTAAGGTATATCCAAAACAGGAAAAAGGACGCGCCTGCGCCGGCCACCGGCCAGACAGGCGCGCCCTTCTCAAACGGTGTTCTGGGTCCGGGCCGGGTTTACCGGCGGCGACGGATGCGGACGATCACCACAGCCGCCGCGACGGCGGCCACGATCACCACCACAGGCCACAGGCCAGCCAGCACAACGGCGATGGATGCCAGGCCGGCTACAAAGTTCTGCCAGCCCTCGGCAAAGGCCGCGCCCAGCCGCTCGAGGAACGTCTCGCCGGTGGGGGTGTAGGTCTCCACCTCGCGCAGGCTGACGGTGACGGTGCAGCTAGCGATCTGGTCGTCGTACCAGTCCAGCTGGCTTTGCCAGCTTTCGAGCTGGTACTGGACGTCGGACAGCTGGGCCTCGATGTCCAGCAGGTCGGACAGGGTCCCGGCGCTGGCCTGCAGCTCCCGCAGGCGGTCCCGCTGGCCTTCCAGGTTGGCGATCCGCCCGGCCACGTCGGTGTACTGGGCCGTCACGTCGTCGGCCGATTCGCTGCGGTTGACCAGGCTGGCCGCCTGGCCCGCCGCCGTCAGAAAGCTCTCGTAGTTTTCTGCCGGCACCCGCAGGGTCATGGACAGGCTGCGGCTGCTGTCGTCGTAGCTGGACTCGCTGCTGTTTTCCATCCAGCCGCCGGCGTCGGCCAGGGCCTGCTCCAGGGCGGCCCGGGCGGCGTCGTAGTCTTTGGTCTCCAGGGTCAGGTAAGCGGTGTAGATGATCTTGTCCCCGGCTACGGCCGTCTCCGTGCCGCCGGCGCTGCGGGCCGCACCTGCCGCCAGGCCGTTTTCCGCCGCGTCCATACTGTACTGGGCCGCCGCCGGGGCTTTGGCCATTGCCGTACTGGACGCCGCGCCGCCGGACATCCGGCTCATGGTGCCGATGCCGGCGCCGGCGGGGCCCATCGCCGTCATCACCTGGCTGCCCACAACGGCTACCGCCGCGCAGGCCGCGATGCCCGCCGCCCACCGCCGCCAATGGGGGAAACGGACTGCCCTGCCCTTTTGGGCCGGGGCGGGGCTTTTGGTATGCTCATGGGATTTTGGGGTGTCAGGCTGCATGGCCAGCAGACGGGCTTTCAGCTCATCGGGAGCGTGAAGCTGGTCTACTTCCATTTGATATTCAAACCATTTCATCCTCGATCTCCTCCTCCAGCATGGTATGTAGAAGGGCCCGCGCCCGGTGCAGCCAGCTGAGCACCGTATTGGTGGGCGCGCCCACCAGCCGCCCGATCTCCGCCGCCGTATACCCTTCGTAGTAGTGCAGATAAATGGCGTTGCGGTAATGTTCGGGCAGGGCGCGCACCGCGTCCAGCACGCTGCCGTCGGCAGCTGGGGGAGCCGGCATCGTCTCATCCAGCGGCACATCCTTCTGGCTGGCCGCACGGGTCAGGTCGTGGCAGCGGTTGATGGCCACCCGCAGCAGCCACGCTTTCAGGTGTTCTTCGCTCGAAAAGGCGCCGCGGTACCTCAGCAGCTTTTCGAACACGTCCTGCACCACGTCCTCAGCGTCGGTGGTGGTGTTGCAGTGATGCACTGCCGCACGGTACACCGTGTCGCTGTATTTTTCCACCGCGAGGCGGAATGCTTCTTCCTGACTGATACGCCACATAAGTTGCTCCTTTGCCGGCTTTGCAGGTCCTTTCACCTGAGATACGTTTTGCCGCTGGCAAAAATTGCATCTGCCCCGCCGGACTTTTTTCTTGGACCGCCCGGGACCTCCCGGGCACGCATTTTGCTTTTATCCCGTCCTATTGTACCATGCCGCGCCCCAAAGCGAAAGCCCCATTCCGCCCTGCCAAAGCGGAAACGGATGGAAAAGCCCGGCGGGCTGCATCGCCTGCCGGGCCGAACGTTCAGAATTGTTTGCGCCACTCCGCTTCAAAGGCGGCCTCGAAGGCGCGCCCGGCGGCGGAGTCCGGGGCGGGCAGCTCCACCGTCTGCCCCGTCCAGGAGGAAAGGTAGATGGCGTTGGAGAGCATCAGGCTCTTGCGGCCCTCCGCCCAGGGCGCCAGCATCCCGTCCGGGTCGCCCTTGCGGATGCACTGTGCAAAATTGCGCAGCACATCGGCGTAGGCGTCGGGGTTTTTCTCCATGGGATGGGTCTCCCAATGGGCGGCGGGCTTTTCAAAGCCGGTGCCCGGCGCGTTCCGGTACGCCAGCTCGGGCTGGTCCAGCCGGGCGATCTTGACCCCCTCCGGCTCGCAGACGATGAGGCCGTCGTCCAAAGCGATCTCCAGCCGGTTGACGCCGGGAGCCTCGCCGGTGGAGGCGGTGAACACCCCGGTGGCCCCGCCGGGCCATTCCAGATAGGCGGTGACTTCGTCCTCCACCGGGATGGGGTGGTATTTGCCGTTGTGGCAGAACGCCCGGGTCCGGGCGGGCATCCCGCAGATCCATTGGAGCATATCCAGGTTGTGGGGGCACTGGTTGAGCAGGGTGCCGCCGCCGTCCTTCTGCCAGCTGCCCCGCCAGCCGCTGCCGGCGTAGTAGGCGTTGGAGCGGTACCAGTCGGTCACCGTCCAGCTGACCCGCTTGACGCGGCCCAGTTCGCCGCTGTGCACCAGCTGCCGGATGGCCCGGTAGGACGGGAAGGTCCGCTGCTGAAAGATATACCCGCAGACCAGCCCCGCCGGGCGGGCCTGCTCCATCCGGCGGGCCGCCGCGCTGGTGATGCCGGCGGGCTTGTCGCACAAAACGCACAGCCCCCGCTCCATGGCGGCCACCGCCTGTTCCTCATGCAGGCGGTGGGGCGTGGCGATGACCACGGCGTCCAGGCCGAGCGCCCCGCCGTCCACCGCCGCGAACAGTTCCTCCGCCGTCTGGTAGACCGGCAGCCCTGCGGGCAGCGCCAGCCCACGGGCGGCCAGGGTCTCGGGCCGCACCCGGGTGACGGCGGCCAGCGCCATCTCCGGCACGGCCTCCGCCGCCAGCAGCGCGGCGTACTGGCTGCCCATATTGCCCATGCCGATGACGGCAGTGCGGATGTTCTTTTCACACATGGCAAAGCCCTCCTTTTCTGCATTCAGGCGGCCGGGCTGGCCGCTTCGCCTTCGGCCTGCACCGCGCCCAGGTTTTCCATCAGCTTGACGGCCAGCTCCTCCGCCTCGCCCGCCGGGACCCAGAGGTCAGGCTCATAGCCGCGCAATTCTTTGTAATAATCCCAGTCCTGCGGTACGGTGAACAGACCATCGCCCATCGTCACGAAGCACCGGCTGTTGGGAAGCTGGATCGAATAGGCAGCCGACGCCACCTGCATTCCTGCGGTATTCTCGCCAATTATCAGGACATTTTACACACTATGGGACATATCCACGAAGGTCTCTGCTGCAGACGCTATTCTCGTCCCTGTCAGGACGATCAGTACCCGGTCGTCATTTTCGACCCAGTCGTCATCCGCTCCGCCGGATAAACCGGAACTGGTAAACACATTCATCATATATTGGTTTTTGAACACTTTATCGCTCGCGCCGGTATACCTGCCCAGCCAGAGTCTGCTTACTGAATCTGAGCCGCCGGGGTTTGTGCGCAGGTCAACCATCCCCACCGGATACCTCGCCACCATGATGGCGCCCGCCTCGATTTCATTGTTGGCAGCGGTATCGCACCGATTTAGGACAAAGACCGGTATCTCGCCGTCTTTGTAGTATTCGGTGATACTGTTTCCTTCGTTCTCCCTGTTGTATCTCTGAAACGGCTCGGCGGTCAGGGTCTGAGCGCTGCCGTCGGCATAACGGACAGTCAGAGTTTCGTCGCATACCTTCTGTTGAGACGTCCTTGCCAGCTCCTTCAGCAGAACCGGATAGTACACAAGCTGCCCTTCCGGCGAGATGGAACGCTTGAACAATTCGTCCAGATCGCTGTAACCGTCTACCGACGCGACCCGCTTGCCTTTCTCGCTGATATAGTCGCCTTCTTCTGTTTTATAGAATGCCACCTCACGGAAGAAGAAGGGCACTTGGAACAGATTTGTCCTTACTCCGTTGATATTAAAATGCCCATCTTTCAGAAAGCCCAATTCTCCTACCAGAAGATTCTGCACTTCAGTGGCAGTCCAGCTCTCCTTTTCTTCCAGCTTAGCCAGCAGTTCTGCTTTATGCTCTCCAAACGTCTCGTCCCCGCCGAAATAATCATAAGGACCGTACAGGATGCGGAATGCATCAAACAGATATTCCACATCCTCGGCGGCCTGGGCGGCGGTCAATTCGGCGTCCGGGTCGAATTCAAATCTTGTCAAGTCACTGGTAAAATAGTCCAGCGTTTCCTCGTCTGGTCCCGGCCTCAAATGCAGATATTGGCCTTGGCCTGCATCCCCCTGCGGTTTATCCACTGCCTGGTGCGCCGCGTTGACCTCCGCCAGCAGCTCGTCCAGGGTGGGCTGGGGCGGCAGGGACGGAGCGCAGCCTGCCAGCAGGCAGGCCGCCAGGGCCAGAGCACAGCTTTTTACGAATCCGTTCATTTTGCATTCCTCCCTCTTGTTGTCGCCGGCGTGGGGCCGGTATGGTTCCAGTGTAGCACAACGGCGCCCCGCCGGCAATAGGGATGCAGTGAACAGGAGGTTCGGTGCGGTCAAACGGGTATGCCAGCCCCCCCGACCACGCGAAAAGCCCCCGTAACTTGCATCGTTACGGGGGCTTTCCCTGGAGCTGGTGACAGGAGTTGAACCTGCAACCCACTGATTACAAATAAGCATTCGCTTATTTCATATGGTCTCGTAACATCCTGTATCATTAGTTGTCATGCAGGTTTTCGTCTCGTCCTATATTATCCCGTGCAATCTTGTTTCTTCTCAAACTTGACCAAAACTTGACCATTTGTCCGGCCCTCAAAATTCCCAATTCGGTCAAATGCTTCCGAGAGTGCGTCGGCTGCCTTTGCATCCGACGCCCGAATGAATCCTGCATATATATTTGTAGTAGTGGACACCTGTGCGTGCCCCAGCCGGCCGGCAACAGTTGTGACTGGCACATGGGCAGCAATCAATAGTGCAGCATTAGAGTGCCGCAAACTATGAAACCTCACATGCTTTAAGTTATGTGTCTGTAGGAATCTTGAAAACCAGCTGGTCACCGCGCCTGGACGAAGCGGCAGCCCATCCCATCGAGTAAATAGCAGATCGTTGTCTACATCCACACCCATAATCTCTATATGTGTCTGCCACTTGGAGCCAATGCGAAATCGTTCCGCCGTTTGCCATTTCTTATAGTCAGCGAGTAACTGCACTGTATTTCGGCTCAATTTGATAATACGCTTTGATTTTCTTGTCTTGGGTTCGTTAAAGATCAGTCCATAACCAGAAATCTCCACAAGCGTTCTGGAAATGGACAAAAGTCCAGATTCGAAGTCAATGTCTGACCAGCGCAAAGCACACAGCTCACCCCGCCGGGCACCCGTAAAAAGTGCAAGTTGTGTAATTACACTATATTGTACAGGAGCATCTGGCAAGCACTCCATCAGAGCTGCTATCCCTTTTTCATCCAAAAATTCAATATCAGGCTCTTCCGCTTTCGGTGGCGATACGCGACTGCATGGATTGGATTCGATCAGTTGCCACTTTACGGCTCGTCCAAGCGCACTAGACAACAAGCTATGGTAATGCCTGGCACTTGATCCTTGCAGTGTATCAGATGGTGAGACATTTACAAAAGCCTTGCTAAACGGAATTTCAGCCGCGTCAGCTATCTTTTGCGCGGTTGCCAGAGAAGTGCTATGTCCAGCCCAAATATAGGCCGCCGTTCTTTCCGATACTCCCGCTTTTTGCACCAGCAATTTTCTTTGCCCTTTTGGATAGCTTTCAATCAAAAGCTGACGGGCTTTATATTTTCCATCCAATCGAATTCCCTGCTGAGATAACTGCCCATAGAATTGCATGATGTGTCCAGGCGTCAACTTGTTCAGTTTAATATGTCCAAGTGCCGCAGAAATTCGCGGCACCAGACTCTTGTAGTCTTTGACAGTCTTTTTCTTTAGTTGCTTGACTGCATACTCATTTAACCATTTTTGCAGGTACTCGTCAACAGTCATATCAGGATTGGACAGTCCGCCTCTCTGCACCTCTTCCTCAAAATCCAGTGCAATTTTGGTCACCATCTTCTCTGTTTGCCTTGATGTCATGCCCTTTTCAGGGACATACGTTTTGCTGCGAAAAAGTTGTTTCCCATGCAAGTCAGTGCCAGCATATACACGTATCCTGTATGATACCATTCCATCTTTGCTGATCCGCCGGGTAATGTTTGCCATAACCACACGCTCCTTCTATAGACCATGCTACCACTAAAAAAGCTCTGTAAAATGGAGAAAGCATCCTGACTGGTGCAGACAATCAGGATGCTTTGTGCGGTTATCTGGTCTTTTCCTGGTATGATCTGCTATGTACGCGCCGGATCGGGCTTGGCTCTCTTACCAAGAGTTCGTCCAAGTCACAGTCCAGTGCCTCGCAGATCAGGTCAAAATGCTCCAGGTTGATCCGGTCAGTGACCTCATTATAATAGTCACTGATAGTTGATGGCCGAATCCCCGTTGCCCGGGCAAGATCAGCTTGTGTCCAGCGCTTTTCGCCCAGCATGCCGGACAATCGAATTCTAATCATATCCGCATCACTCCTGTGATATAAAATATCGCAGACCGACGAAAAATGTCTGCAAAATGTTAAATTATCACAGGATGCGTTACATTATAACGAGAATGCCATCTCCGTAGAATCAGTATAGTTTCCAACGAGCCTTTGATGTCAAAAAACCTTCGATAATTTTATAATAAAGACTTGACATTTTATATTAAATAGTATATAATAATAGTGTCAGGAGGGAGTACAAGCCCGGACACAGAGAGCTGCGAAGACGAGCTCCGCGATAATTCGATGAACATCGCTATGGAAGTAACAGCCGCTCCCAAACCTGATATAAATAGAAAAAGGCCCCGCACCTGTCGCCAAACAAACTGCGGAGCCGCCACCAAGAAAGGAGGCAAGGCCATTATATCAGGCCAGCCTCCACAAGTCAAATGGAGGAAATATCATGGGTGTCGTTGCTATTGAGAATCGTATCAACAAGCTGCATAGTTTGGAGGCTCAGATTGAAGCTCTGGAAGCCGAGGCCAATGCAATCCGTTCGGAGATCAAGGCCGCCATGGATGAGCAGGGCGTCGATGAGCTGCACACCAAAAATTTCGTAGTTCGCTGGAAGGAGATCATCACAAAACGTTTTGACGGCAAGGCTTTTAAGTCGGCTATGCCGGAGCTGTATCAGCAGTTCGTCAAGTCGTCTCGTTCGCATCGCTTGACTATCAATTAAATTAGAAAAGGGAGCGGGTTCAGCGCCCGCCCCCTTTATTTTATTTGCTTACCATCGGGGAACGTAAAAGTCATAGCCGCTTCTGCTCCTGCAGCCTGGCCAATCTTTTCCCATTCCTCCAGTGTGAATTTGCCCACACTTGTCCTATTATTAAGGAGTGCCGGACTCCATCCCAAACGCCTGGCAAGTTCAGATTTGCTGATACCTGCATACGCGCAGGCCATGTCAATAAGCTGTTTTGCCGTCATGTTCATCACCTCGTTAAAATTATACACGATTTATTATAAACTGTCAATCAAACATTTTCTAAAATTTCAGAAAAATTATAGTTTTTGCTTGACATTTTATAATAAATCGTATATAATATACTTGTAAGGCAGAGGTGAACACCTCTTACGAAAGGAAGTGAGGTAATGGATGAGATGACTACGCCGGAACTCAATCAGTACCTTGAGATGCTTGCAAAGCTGATTGAGACGAACGCCAAGACCGTTGAAGAAGCGGCACAGATCGTCCGTGACAGCAAAGTCAAGGTATAAAAAGTAGGCGGCGGCTCCCCTACCAAGAGCACCGCCGCCTAACCCCTAAAGGTGACCGGGAGCCTTACCCCGGCCGCTTTTATTTTATCATAGGTCCGTCAATATTTCAAGCATTCTTCAGATTCCTTCAATTTCCAATCAGCCAATCGCTTTCAGGTTTGGCAATCAACCTCGCATTATTGTAGGCCATATCAAGTGTAAGACATGTATGTCCTGTGTATACACCCTCTCTCGCCCCAACCGCCAACGATAAATCGACTACTTTCGGATCACCGAGACTAATAGGCAATAAAAACTGTATTTTTCCATGATAATATTGTGGAACAGCTGCTTTATAATTCTCCTTAATCCTTATTTTGGCATAGTCGATTGCCGCTCTAAAGAGCATTGGCAGATTCGGTGCATTGCGGTAGACCTCCGGGATTCTAGCTTTGTTTCTTTCATCATCTAGAATATGGTCTATATTGATACGAACATCCAGCCGGGTGTCAAACATCAAATCTGAAATGCGATCAAAATAGCTAGCCCGCTCAGGTAACGGTGATATTTTTCTGAGTTCAGCCGCAGATTCTTTGTAAAAACCATTAAACTTCCATTTTATCTGTTTATCTGCATCGTTTCTTTTACATAATGCAAAAATCGGTTCAAAATTCGGAGTAAACAAACCAGTATTGAAGCACAGATTCTCATCTGTTTCATACAGGAAATTCCCGTCTGGCGTGTCTCTTCTTTGCACCCTCAATCTATCAAATGTATGGAAAATATAGTTTTCGAGAATTACATTCTTTTTGCTACCCGGAGTATTGGTGTAATCCCATCGTTCACTTCTTGCCATTCCGGCAAGGGCGTTGATGGAATCGTCAAAATCACCAAGATACGCCCACTTCTTTAGTGCACATTCGGAATGTTTAGACATACAGTCCCTCCTCATCAAAATTTTTGTTGACTTTTTCGAGGTTCCTGTATATAATGAATACAGGAAACGTTGCAAGCCGCTATTCCACTAATTTTTAATGCTTGCAGTATATGGGTTCAACCATAAAAGAGCGCAAAAGACACTGCAGTTCGACACTGTTTGGTGTCTTTTGCTTTTTTATTATACCACTAACTGTCATACATTGCAAATATTGCAAACAAAAAAGCCCCCGCCCTGCCAGGGTCCAACTGGCAAGGCGGGGGCGTTGTGTTGCCGCGCGGGAGGAAAGGCACGCGGCGGCCGGGGATGGCTTATGCTTCGATGGTCTCCACGGTTTGGAGGGTGGCGAAGCCGAGCTTCTGGGCCCGAACTTCGGCCTCGATCTTGGTGGTCAGGTAGCTGTTGACGTCGCCATAGGTCCGCTCAATGTAATCCTGGGCCGACTGGCTCAGACTGGCAAGGCAGGCCGCCAGCGCCATGGACAGCGCCTGCTTCTGGGCGGCTGCGTCAAAGTTGCCAGCGGCCTTGAGCCCATCCACATAGGTCTGGCTCACCATCGCCACAGCGTCGGCCGCAGCGGAGGCAATCTCCTTGACGATCTTGTTGTCGGCATTGGTGGCCGCGAACTTGTCCAGAGCCTTGGCGGCAAAGCCACCCACAACGAGGACGGCGGCGGTCAGTGCGGAAAGAATCAGTTCAGTCATAGGTAATACTCCTCTCTTATGTTCTCTTGTTTTTCTTCATCAGGTGTAAGGTGTCGTCGGCCTCGATGGCCTCTTTGGTCCAGCTGTTGTTTTTCCAGTACGCCCAGGCACTTGCCGCGAACGTCAGCCCAGTGGTAATCCACGATTCCAGCTCGCTACTCTCAATGGGGAGCAGCGAGTGCCCTGTTTTCAAAAGGAAGATCTGGTTGATTGCAGCTAAGACCAGGCAGATCAGGCGGGCAATGGTTCCCGCCGAGGGTTTCTTGTTGTTCAAAAGGCATCACCTCGATTCCGATGAAGCAGGTACATACGACGACACAAACTGCCTGGGCGGCACGTTTTCCATCTCGATGACGGTCAGCCTTTCCATGGCCGGGATGATCTCGGTGTGGACGTAACCGTCCCCGCCCCGGGCCTCGTAGCTCTCGACCAGGCCGAAGAAGGCGTCATATTCAATCCGGGTCAGAGACTTGGACGGGTTCTTCACCGAATCGGTATAGTACCTATATGCGTTTACGATTTCGTTTTTGAGCTCAGAGAGCTTTTCTTTCTTTTGGAGGCCCTCGGTGGCCTCCATACGGGCGTCGAGCTTATCCAGGCGCTTGTTGATCGACTCAATATCTTTGTTGAGTTTTTCCTGGATTTTCCGGCTCTGCTCTCGGTATTCCGGGTATTTGCTTACAGCATCCAATACCTCGCGGAGCTGTTCGGATCGTTCCTTTTCGCGCTCATCCTTTTCCTGCTTGCTGGCGTACCGCTTGTCGAGATACTTTTTGATTTCTGCGAAGCACCTCCACAGAAACACAAGGGCGCCTGCCGCAATGATGAGCTGCGATAGAGTAACGCCCCCGAACAGCGACTCGAATTGTTCTGCTCCGGTCATGTCCCCTCCTTCCCGCCCGGCGGCATCAGCCGCGCAGGCAGGTCAGACCAGCCCGGCGGATAATGCCGGGATAGTCCTTGTAGACGTGGTTGATGTCTACGTCGGCGTTGATGCCAGGAAGGCTGCCGGTGCTGGTATACTGCCACATCCCGTGCTTGCGGGTGGGCCGCTTGCCGCGGTAGTCGGCGATCCAGAGGTCATAGGCGGCCAGGGCGTCCATGTCCAGCTCGGTGTTGCTGTAGTAGGTGTAGGTGTACACCATGGCATACAGACCCCAGCTCTCGATTGTATCGGCCGCATAGGCCACCAGCTCGGACAGGGCAGCGGCAGAGAGGGGTTTGAGCTTGTTGTCCTCAACATCCACCGCGATGGGCAGGTCAAACCTTTTGCCTTCCAGCGCCTCGTGCAGTTTGGCCAGCTCGGCGTCTGCGGTGGCTTTGGTCTGGGCATAGGTGTAGTAGTAGACGCCCACCAGGATACCAAGCCGCTTGCACTCGGCATAGTTGCGCTCGAACTGCGGGTCGATGTAGATGCCGCCGAAGCTCTTGTTGGTGGAGACGGTCTTGAGCATCGCCCCGCCGATCTTCCCCACCAGTTGCTCCCAGTCGATAGTGCCCTGATAGCGGCTCACGTCGATGATATCTTTGTAACTCATTTGTCCCTCACTTTTGCACCGACGAGTCTTGCAATCGACTTCAAATCCTCCACCGGCGCATTATAAAAATCATGGTTCCACAACCAAAAATCATCG
>ERZ1090868.399-NODE-399-length-24204-cov-5.578326_pt1 | contig 24204 bp, 29 predicted proteins | sample MGYA00478475_ERZ1090868 | MGnify/ENA primary metagenome ERZ1090868 (study PRJEB33644, sample SAMEA5815747) | chicken gut metagenome | biome: Chicken; feature: Gastrointestinal Tract; material: Caecum | place: Ireland | collected 2019-01-01 | study: A study of the...
CCGCCGGCTGCGCTGGTAGTGGATGCAACGCCGGAACCGCTCGTTCCAACAGCGCCGCCCGTGCATCCCGACGGATAGCCAGCTGTTGTTATCACCTCGCCGGTCGCCGCTTCCATGGTCATGCTCTTTTGCTCGCTCGTGACCTGTTGGGCACCGCCCGCGCTGGACGTTGTGCTGCTGGAACCGCCTGCGCTGGACGTGTTCGTGCTGGCCCCGCCGCTGGACGTGGTGGTGGCCGTCGCGCCGCCCGCTGCCGCGCCCGTCTCATAGGCCCGGAAGGCTTCCATCTGCCACGACAGCAGCATTTGATTGATGCGCACGCACCCGCTGGGCACATAAACGCGCATCTTTGCCGGGTGCTGCGCATCGGCGTTATCGGCGTACTGCTGGCTGTACAGGTTCGTCGCCCCTTGGCTGTACAGTTCGCTGATGCCCATGCGGTCGGCCAGCGTGTTGATGCTGTCCGCCGCGTCGCGCGGCGCGTTGGCGATGGTGATGTCGATTTCGCCCGGCCTGCCGCGCACGTCGCTTTTGGCGATGGACACGATCCGCGCGTCGAAGTCGATGCCGTGTTCGCCGTCCAGCACGCGCACCAACTTGCCGGGCATGTGCTTGTCCCATTCCTGCCCGGTCAGGCGCGTCAGATCGACAGCCGACGCCGTATAGCTGATATACGGGTTTTTCAGGCGATTCAGCAGCGCGACGCCGCGCGCCTTCAGCGTGGCGGCGTCTTCGATGCGCGTGTCCGCGTAGACGCTGCTCTTCACGCCCCACACGTTCTTCGTGTCCGCGTCGATGTAGGGCACGCCGCCGTTGATGTCACGGATCGTCAGCTGGTTCACGCCCTCGCCGTAGCCCAGCATGTACAGCCGCGTCACCAGCGTGCTGGCGTCCATTTCCTTTTCCACTTCGATCATGTTCCGGCGGTAGTGGATGCCGCAGCCGGGCGTGGCGTCCGCGTGCTTCAGGCTCACCGTCCACGGCGATGCGCTTGTGTCAAATACCCATGTGTATTCGTCCGTCAGCACGTTGCCCAGCGACAGAAGCGCCGAAAGCAGCGACGTGTTTTCAAACTTGTAGGCAAACTGATCGCTGTATTCGCACTCGCCCAAAACCCAGCGTTCCGTATGCTGCTGGTCGAGAATGTACTGGATCACCTGCGCCGTGGTCACGCCCGGCCCGCCGATCTCATGGTAGCCGAACAGCACGTCGTCCAGCAGCGTGGCCATGACGTGTTCCAAGCTGTACGTCTTCACCCCGCCGGCTGCCGTCTCTTCGCCGGAAGGCATCCCGATGATGCGATACAGGCCCGTGTCCCGCGCGCCGTCCGGCAGATGCACCAGATTGTGCGCTTGGCACAGGCTGTTCTTCGGATCGCCGCTGGGCAGCGTGAAGGACGCCGTCCACAGGTCATTGTGAACCAGATTGTAGGCGACCTCGCCCGCGTTCTCCAAGACGCCCAGCATTTCGCCATCCTGATTGTAGACGGTTGCATATTCGCAGTTCATAATTGCCGCCTCCTAGCGGCGCGACGGCCGTTCCAGCACGCCGTCCGGCGGCGCGTCCACAGGCTCCACATGGCCGCCGTCAATGATCTCCGCTATGGCGTATAGTTCGTTGGCCTGCCGCGCGGACTGCACCGCCAGCACGGTCATGGCGCAGCCGCCGGGCGTGTTCCACGCGCATTCGGACAGGCAACGCGCGCCGCGCATGGGGCAGTACGGTGTCGTCGGCCTTGTCGGTCTCGCTGGCGGGTCATGCCGCTTGCCCGGCTGTGTTTTGGATGAAAGCATCGTCAAAACCTCCCTCTCGCCTTGATGGTGATCTTTGCGCCCTTCGTGCCGCTGCCGTAGGCCAGCGTCGCGCTGATGCTCTGCGGCCCGTGCCGGGCGGTCAGATAGTCGAAGCGCGCCGCATAGGGCAGCGCGTTTTCGCCGTCTGAAAATGCCGCTCCGATGGGCGGCTCCATGTCGATGAGCAGCGCATCGCCCGACGCGATGTTCATGCCGGAAAGCTGCACGGCGTTCCCGCCTGCCGTCAGCGTTACGCCGGTGATCGGTGCGGTGCCCGTGTTCAGCACTTCCGCGCGGATCGGCGCGGGCGCGCCGGTCGTCAGCACGAAGTTGATCTGCGCGCTGGTGCCGCTGGTCGTCGCGCTTGCCGTCGTTTCGTCGAGCGCGTAGGCATAGGGCTGCGCCGTGAAGGTCACGTCCAGCCCGCCGTCGATCCAGTCCGAAAAGCCCCAGTTCAGTTCGTCGTCCACGCTCGCAATGTAATAGCGCAGCGGCTCATAGTCGAATATGAGCCGCTGCCGTCCGTTTGTCAGCCATGCCGCGCAGCGCCGAAGCTGCTGCTGCGCCGCTGCCTGCGAAGGCGGATCGCGCACAAAGAACAGCGTGCCGTCAAATTCCAGCGTTTCGGGCAGGTCGCCGGGCATCAGGATCGTGCCCGGCGTGCCGGAAATATCGTATTCGTTCCGGCGGATTTTGGGTGCGATCGTGTGCCCCTTGTTTTCCACATAGATGCAGCCGAAGTCCCGCAGACAGTGCAGCCCGCCGAAGGAAAAGTTGATTTCATTCAGGTTCAAGGCTATCTCCCCAATCAAAAGGCACCCTGCCCGTTTCCGGGTGGGTGCCATGGTCGGTCAATCGTTTATGCGCTGGCGCGCATCTGCATTACGGTGCTGGTCGCTTCATCCAGTTCCGCGCGGGTGTTCTGCAAGGTCTTGCGGATCATGCCCAGCGCGTCGTCGATGTACTCGCCGTTCGCCATGTGCTGCGCGCCCATTTGCATGATCTCAATGCAGGCGCACAGCCCCTTCAGCGTGTTGTCAATATCTTCCAGCGCGTTGACCGCGCGCATACGGATTTCATTCATCGTTCTGCCTCCTTCCGGCTTTCGGGGTTGACCTTTCGGGGCAGGTATGATAGAATTTACTTGCTGACCGAAAGGTCGGTGGTGGTGAGATTTAGCGGATGCTTCTCAGGGCGGCTAAATCTCACTTTTTGATTTCATCGGCCACCTTCTTAATGCCGCGCTCAATTACTTCGGTGCGGGATATATGCAATTCTTGCGCACACCATTGCAATTCTGCGGCGGTCGCTTCACTGATGCGTAGACCCAGTGACACATTTTTAGTTACTTCCTTTGGCGGCCTGCCTGTTTTTGGAGACATTTGCTTCACCTCACTTTTTGCTCCTGCAATAAGTATAATATTGCTAGAGCAAAAAGTCAAGTATAAATTTCAAAAGCGTCCGCGCAGACGCTTTTGCGCCGTTCCATCAGGCCAGCACTAGCCGCGCCGCGCGGCCCTTTACATTCTTCTGGCTGCGCAAATAGCTGGCGCGGCTCACGCTCGGTTCCACCGTCTGGCCCACGGCGCGCCCATCCATTGTAATGACGGTGCGGTCGATGCCCTTGCGTATAAAGCTGTTGGCCACGGCGTCGCCCAGCCGGTCATAGTCGATTTCCGGCGCAGATATGCTCGGATAGGCCCGGCCGCCCTGCGCCGTTTCCTCCGCGGCAAGCGCGCTTAGGCGGTTCGCAGCGCGAAGCACCTGACCCATGCCGCGTTCGATACCCTCCGCAAAGCCCTGATCGTAAAATTCGCCGATTTCTGCCATGCGCTTGGACGGCGAATCGATGTCCAGTTCGCGCTTGGCGGCGTCGTAGGCGCTGCGCGCTGCCCGTCGCGCCGCGCTCTGGATGGCTCTGGAGCCGTTGTGAATGCCGCGCTCTACGCCCTGCGCGATGGCTTCGCCGATTGAAGTAAACTTGCTGCCGCCGCTGCCCACAGCGCCCCACAGCGCGGAAGACGCGCTGCTGGCCAGACTTCGGGCGGCGCTGGAAACGCTGCCGCTCTGGCCGCTGATGCCCGCCTGGATGCCCTGCGCCAGTGCCGCGCCGATGCTGCGGCCGTTGGCGGCGCTCAATTCGCGCTTGGCCGCGTCATGCGCGCTCTTGGTGGTCTGCGTCGTCGTGCTCACAAGCGCGCTTTTCGCATTTTGCACGGCCTGCCGCAGCCCGGTCATAAAGTCTTCGCCGATCTCGCCGCCGGCCGTGTTGTTCAGAATTTCGGCTGCGGCCGCCAGCGCGTCTTCGGCGACGACGTCCACGGCGGCGTTGATGGTTTCACTGCCGCCCGTGATGCCGGTGGCCATTTCCTCCACGGCCGCTTCGTAGGCGGCATTTGCCACGGTGGTGATGGCCGTCTGCACGGCTTCGGTGTTGGCGTTGTTTGAGCTAATACCGCTGGCGATGGCCTTGCACACGGCTGCGCCGACGTCGGTAAACTTCGATGCGCTCGCCTCGCCCCAGCCCATGAAGCCGGTGCCCGCCACTCCAAAGGCGGTGTTCAGTGCTGCGACCACCGCGTTGAACACGGTAGACGCCCCGCCACTGAATGTACTCTCCGTGGCGGCGCTCAAGCCGTCGTTCAAACCCTTGGCGACGCCTTCGCCGAACGCCTTGGTCTTTGTGCTGTTCCCTTCGCCGACGCCCAGTTCGGTCTTAAAGGTGTCCAAGACCGTCTGCGCCACGCCCTTGACAGTTTCTTTCAGCGCGTCTTCGTTCTCGGTGATGCCGCTCTGCATTCCCGACATGATTTCCTTGCCGGCGTCTTTGGCTTCCTTGCTCTCTTCGCTTTCACTGCTGCCAAAGCCGAAAATGGACTTGATAGCGTCCCAGATTTTACCAAAGATCGCCTTCACGGCGTCGCATACGGCGTCCACCGCTTCGGTGAAGCCCAGCAGCAGGCCGTCAAGGATAAATCCGCCCGCTTCTTTCGCCACCGTGGACGGGCTGTTGATGCCGAAAACGCCCTTGATGGCGTCCCAGATGCCGGTGAAAACGCCCTTGATGCTTTCGATCAGAGATGAAACGGCAGCAGTTAAGCCATCCACAAGGCCCTGAATCAGGTCAAGGCCAAGTTGAATCCAGTCGATTTCACCCAGCGCCGACGTGATCGCTGAAATGACTTCCGGCATTTTAGCAATCAACGTGGGGATCGCTTCGCCGATGCCGCTGATAAGGCTGGTCAGGATGCCAGTGCCGGCGGCAAGGACGTCGGGCAGCGCCGTGGTAATGGCGTCAAGAATGGCCGTAATGACCTGCGGCAGCGCCTCCACCAGCGTGGGGATGGCCGCCGTGATGCCGTCGATGATGCTGGTCAGGATGCTGGTGCCCTGTTCCAGCAGCGTCGGCAGCGCCGTCGTGATGGCGTCCGTGATAGTGGTGATGATCTGCGGCAGCGCCTCCACCAAAACGGGAAGCGCGCCGACGATGCCGTCCACGATTCCCTGCACAAGGCCGGCGGCCGACGTCAATAACGTCGGCAGGTTTTCGGCAAGGCCGGTTGCGATCTCCGTCACCATGCTGGCGGCCGCAGGCAGCAGGGTCGGCAGCGCTTCGGCGATTCCATCCACAAGCCCCGTCAGCAGCGACGTCGCAGCGCTGGCCAGCGTGCCGGCGTTTTCCACAAGGAACGTCGCCACGCTGGTAACGATGTTGGTCGCCAGCGCCGTCAGCGGCTCGACGTTGGCCGTGATCGCGTCCACCACGCTTTGCAAAAGCCCCATGGCGGCGGGCAGGATCGCGTCCACCAGCGCCGGCAGCGCTTCCACCACCACGGTGACAGCCGCGTCCAGCATTTCCGTGATGGTGCCCATGTTCTCGCTCAAAAGCGTTTCAATGGTGCCGATGCCCTCCATCAGGGCATCGGCGATGGCCTCGCCGATGATCTTGACGTCTTCCGGCTGGAAGCCGTCGGCCAAAGCGTCGTCGATGGTGGAAAGAGCATCCACCAGCAGCCCTTGCATGTCCTGCGCCAGTGGAAGAAACTCGTTCACGATCTTGCGGCGCACGCCTTCCAGCGCGCTGGCCGCATCGTTATAGCGCACGTCGTTGATCTGCGACAGCGCATCGGTGGACAGGTCGCCGCCCTCCGCGATGCTGGCAAGAATCGGAAGCGCCTGTTCGCCCAAGTCCTCGAATTGCGTGCCGAACAGCGCCACGGCCAGCTGGTTGCGTTCCAGCGGGTCTTCCACGGCTTGCAGCGCGTTCACCACTTGCAGGAAGGCGGCGCGCGCCTGCGGCCCGCCCGCGGCCAATTCCGCGCTTACGCCGGATGCGCTCAGGCCCAACGCCTCGAAGGCTTCCTTGGTCGTGTCGCTGCCGTCGATCGCACGGATCGAAAATTCCTTGACCGCGTCGCCCACTTTGTCGATCTGGAAAACGCCGTTCTCCGCACCCGCGATGAGCGTCTGCATCATGTCGTCGGCGGTCAAGCCCATTTCGGCGTACTTCGGCGCGTACTCGCTCAATACGTCCAGCAGATCGCCGTTGCGGTTCGCGCCGTTCTGTGCGCCCACGGCGATCAGGTTATAAGCCTGCTGCGCCGAAATGCCGAATTTGTTCATCAGGGCGGATGCCGCGCGGCTGCTCTCGGAAAAGTCCATGCCGAACGTGTCGCGCAGCAGATAGCCGCTTTCGGTGGCCTTGCGCAGTTCGTCGCCCATCAGGCCGGTGTTCGTGCGTGTGGTGGCCAATGCTTCGTTGACGTCGGAAATGCTGTCCCCGAAATTGTTGCGGTACACCTCTTGCGCGATGCCGCCCAATTCCTCAAGTTCCTGCCCCGTTGCGCCCGTCTGCGCGGACAGCTGGTTCGTCGCCTGCCGATAGTCCGTGCCCAGCTGCACGACCTCTTTTGCGCCCGCCAGCGCCGCAGCGGCCAGCGCGGCAATAGCGGTCGCAGCAGCTTCCAGCCCGGCCTTCATCGCGCCGCCCGCGATGTCGCCGGCCGCGCTCATGGCGTCGGCCAGCCGGCTGTTGTCGCCTTCGGCGTCTTCGGCGGCGTCGCCTTGTTTGCGCACGGCGCTTTCGGCGTCGCCGGCCGCGGCAGCCATGCCGTCAGTGGCGCTGTCGGCCTGCTGGGTCGCGTCGGCCAGCGCCGCCATGTTTCGGTCGTTTTCCTTGATCTCGTTCCCGACCTTGTTCATCGCGTTGGCTGCACGATTCAGGGCGATTTGCAGGTTTTCCGCCTGCTGGCTGTTCTCGCCGTACTCTGCCTTCGCCTTGTTCAGCTGTTCGGCGATCAGCTTCACCTTTTCGGCGTGCGCATCGTACACGCTTTGCAGGCTGCTGGCCTTGGCCCGCATGGCCTCCATGCTGTCGGCCTGATCGCCGAAGGCGCTGTTGGTCGCGGCCATTTCAGTGTTCAGCATCGTCAGCCGCCGGCCGATGTCTTGGAGCGCTTTTTTATATTCCTTGTCGCCCAGCACGCTGACGCGCGTGCTGATGCCTTCGCTGCTTGGCATGTTCTCACCTCGCTTTTCGCCCTTTTGCATCGCGGGCTAGAAAAGCGCCCGTCGTATCGGCGGGCGCAAAATTTCAAATTTGATGAATAGCCAGCATACGACAAAAGCGCCCGCGCGGGCGCTTTTGATTTATCTCGGAATCCTGTTTAGCCGTTGCCCCCGCGGCGCTGCGCCCGCGGTTGCCTGTCCGTGCTGCGCGCGATTTCCCTTGCCGGTGCTGGCCGCCGGCTTGCGCGCAGCCTTCGCGCATTCGTAGATTTCATAAATCGCGCGCGGGCTGGCGTCCCAAAAAGCTTCCGCCGTCAACCCGCAGTCCAGCGCGCGATACAGCAGCCACGCCCACGGGAAGCCGCTTTCCGCCGGGGCGGCTTCTAAGGGTTTTCGTTGCCGCCGCTGTCCTTCGGCAGCGCGTCCACTACGCCCTGCACGATGATCTCCCGAATGCCTTCAATGGAATCCAGCTTGAACAGATTGTCGAAGGTTTCCCAGCCCATTTCCGCGCCGCCGGCAATGAGCGCGCCGTAAAAGACGGCCATCACGGCTTTGTACTTGAAATTCGCCAGCGCCTTCAAAATTTCGGTATAGCCCACGTCGCGGCCGTAGACCTGTTCGTACACGTCTTCCGCCACGCGAGCGGCGCGGTTGGTAAAGGCCAGCTTGTAGCGCGTTCCATCGAGCGTGATAAACTGAATTGGCGCGCTTACGTCGCGCGCGCGCTGCTGTTTTTGCATATTTTCCATGTCAGCCCTCCGTTTTTTGCCTTGTCATAGCCGCGATCGGGCCGCTGCGGCGCTCTGGTTTGCAGTGCGATCGCGGGATTCCTTCGGGGCGGCGTTTGCCGCCCCGTTCCCGAATGGTCACGCGGCCTCGGTTTCTTCGTAGACTTCCGTAAACCAGCCGGCTTCCACGCCAGCGCCGATGCCTTCGGCTGCCGTGTCCACCACGGCGGCCAGCGCATCGTCGTTCATGCGGCGGATAAACACGCCTTCGATGGTGGGCGTCTGGTATTCGATGGCGTCGGCGTCCGTCTTCGCGGTCTTGGTCGGCTCGCTGAACGTGCCCTTGTAGAGCCACCACAATTCTTTGCTGTCGTCGTCCAGCGTGCAGGCAAAGCCGATCGCCACATACGGCGGCTTGTTCCCGCCCTTGATGATCTGCACGCCGTTGGAATCCTCTTTGCGGCCCAGCAGTTCAGCAAGTACCGCGTGCGGAATCTTGTCTACGTTCAGGCTGACGGTATAGGTATCAACACGCTTCACATTTCGCACAGTGGCGTTGCTGGCGTGCATCTTACCTTCCCGGTAGGCCGGCGTGACCGTCACTTCGATGGACTTTGCCAGCACCTTCGGCGTGTCGTAGGTCGGCGCGGTCGTGCTAGTTTCTTCGGTCGTCATGGGCGCATAGTAAATGTCAAGAATGCCGTAAAAATATCCTTCCATGGTTGTGCCTCCTGTCGCATCAGTCTAGGCTTTCCACCCATTCGCAGGTCGCTGCGATGTGGTGATAGCCTGTGTCCGTCTCATACATGTCGGGGCCATAGCTGTACACGCGCACGCCGGCGGCGCGCAACATGGCGATGGCCTTGTGGAAAATGGTTTGATGGGTACCGTCGTCGCACTTGGAAAAGACATGCACCTGCACCGTGTGATGTAGCCTGCTTGGCTGGTTGCTGGCGTACCCGGTGAACGTCCCCAGCACTTCGTTGAAGGTGGCATACGTTTCATGCCTGCCGCCCGCCGGTTCCTTGCTCACGGGGCAGGGCAGCGGCAGAAGCGTCGCCTGAAAAAACTGGTCGTAGGTCACTTCGTCACCCCATTTGCTTGTCCAGTTCCTTTTGCATCGCTTCCAGCGCTTCCCCTTCCGCGGCCCGCACGGTGGGATGGAACCAGCCCAGCGGCGCTTTTTGCGTTCGGCCATAGCTGCGGCCGTATTCCAGGATGTTGCCGATCTTCGCCAGCGGCTCGCCGGTCGCCGGATGGTTGCCCACGGGCTTCACTTCGCAATAGTATCCATCTGCGGCGTTGTACTTGACGGCGCTGGGCTTGATGCTGTCGCGCAGCGCGCCGGTGTCCACGGGCGCTTTGTCCTTCAGCTTTTCGGCCACGATCTTGCCGCCGGCCTTCACTGCGCGCTTGATCGCGCCATCGCTGGCCGTGGCTGCCCGCTGAAACTTGGCAATGGTCGCTTCCATGCCTTTGACCTCGAAGCCCAAGTTATACGCCCTCCCCGCGGATCAGGCGCGTCTTTATGTGCATAAAGTCGCGCTTGTAGCCCAAATGGTTGATCTGTTCGATCTGATAGATCTGCCCGGCGTGGACGATGCGGCATTCGCGGTCGATGCTGTCGCGCCAGCGGATGCCAAACGTCACGGTGTCCTGCGCCTGATACGCCTGCGCGGCGTAAAAGTCGCGCCCGCTCACGTCTGCCATACTGGCCCAGCACGTTGCGATGGGCTGCCAGTTAGTGCGCCGGTTCCCGCAGTCGTCGGTGGTTTCCTTTGGCCGTTCGATGGTGATGCGATGTTTCAGATCGCCCGCTTTCATTCGCCCGTCACCCCGCTTCCGTCCGCTTTGCTCTTCCGCCTGCGCAGCTGATGGACGCTGGCAACGATGAAAGGCGGCACGTTGGCATCCTCTCCGCCCGCGCCGCGGTTGTCGAAAAACCATGCGGCCAGATTACAGACCCAAAAATCATACAGTTCGTCGTTTTCCCGCGCGGGCACGCCTGCGCGGGCGTACCATTCTTGCGCCGCATTCAGGCACAGGCCAAGCACCTGCGCATCGCTTTCTGGGTCAGCGCCTGCGAAGCGGCGCGCCATATCCATGCTTGGCACGCTGCCACCCCCTCTAGCCGGCGTCGTTTGCCAGCGTCGGCATGGCCACGGGTACGCCCAGCGCTGCGGCCTTCTGGATTTCCTCGCCCATATAGGCCGCAATGCTCGCGCGCACTGCGGCCATGTTCTCGGCGCTGATGTCCGTGGCGTCGTCCATCACGTCCAGTGTGATGGTCAGGCCCTTGCCCGGCCGTATGTGGCAGGACGCGCAAGCCACTGTCGTGCGCGTTCCGTCGTCGCCTACGACGGTGACATTCGCCGTCGTCTGCTGGCTGTCGTCGCGGATTACTGCCATGCGGTTCACCCCTTTCTGTCAGGGGCGGCATTGCAGCCGCCCCATTGCCGTCTATCAGGTCGCGGCGACGAAGATTTCCTTGCGAACAGCGGCAGACGTGTCGAACGTGCTGACGGCCATGCGGCTGATTCCCCGGACTTCGATGGAATTGGTGCGGAAGGCGTTGCCGCCGATGTCCGTGGAAACTACTTCAAGCGGCTGCCGCACGAAAAGCGTGGCAAATTCCTTGAAGTCGCCGACATAGATGGGGAAGTAGTCCCCCTTCGTCGCGCCCGTGGTGGAAACGGTGCGCGTGGGCAGCAGGGCGTTGGAAACCATCTTCACGCGCCTGCCCTTGAACAGCATGTTCGTGGCGTTGGTGGGATCGGGCTGAAGCAGCGGCCGGCCGTTATCGTCCTTTTGCATGTCCAGATAGTCGAATGCGTCCTGATTGCACAGAATCGTGGCCATGGCGCTGATCGCAGGGTCAAGTCCTTTGTTGAGTGCGCTCTTCAGCGCGTCCACGGCGTTGTCGGTGGCCGCCACCTGCCCCGCGGTCAACGTTTCCAGCTTGGTCTTCAGCAGCGCGTTCTCTGTCAAAATCTGCTTTTTGGCGAACCAGCGCGCAAGGTAGCCGAACAGGTTGGCCACTTCGTCGTTTGCCAGTTCGTTGCTCACAGGCACGATCAGGCCGTAGGTGGTCAGCGTGTACGTCACCTTGGCAAAGGCGGGCTGGTCATCCTGCGCGATGCCGCCTTCGGGAATCTCGCGGGTCAGCGCGGTCATGCCGGTCGTGGGCGCGGTGTCCACCACGCGCCAGCCGGTGTTCGAGCTTACGGCCTCGACGTTGAACAAATCGGAAAGCGGGCTAAAGTCGCGACGCAGTTCGCGGATCGTGTTGTCGATGTCTTCCGGCACCAGAAAACCGCCGTCTTCGCCCGCGGGGCTGCCGCCCGCGATGGTCAGCGCGTCGTACAGCACCTTGTGCGTTTCGTCGATCATGGGACGGCCCGGACGCGCGCCGCAGCGCACAGCGCTGGCGAAGGCTCGGGCATATTCGTTGCTCTTCAGGATGTCGCGCAGCGTGCGTTCCTGCTGGGGCGGCGTGCCTTGCGCGCCGGTGGGCAGGCCATTGGTTTCGGCCTCGTACTGGGCGTTATAGGCCGCCTGCAAAGCGGCCATGCGCTCGTTCATGGCGTTCAGGGCGTCGCGCTGCGTGGTCAGGTTGCTGGTACTCGCGTTGGGGTCTGCCGCGGCGGCAGACAGGGCGGCCGCGGCCGCGCGAATCTGTCCGCCCAGTTCGCGGATGCTGTTTTGCAGTTCATTTAACGTCATGGGTTTGTCCTCCTTTTATTGGTCAGAATACAGGGATGCAAAAAACGCGGCCCGTTGCGCGATCTCTGCGCGAAGGGCGGCGTCCGGGTCGGGTGTCTGGGCTGCCGGCGGCGCGCTTGCCGTGCCCAGCGGATGCGCATGCCCGGAAGCGGGCGCAAAGTGGCGTGTATGCGCCATGCCCTTGGCGATACCTTCGCCGAAGGCTATGGCCTGCGCCTGTCCGCGCTCGCGCGCCTGCACCATGGCCAGCACGGCGCTTGCCCCGTAGCGGCTCGCCTGCATCATGCTGCTGGGTAGCGGCTCGCCTTCAGGCGCGGCGGGCAATTCGTACAGGATGCCGTCCGCAAAGCCTTCGTCCACGCACTTCTGCGCGTTCATGTAGGTTTCGGCGGCCAGCATGGCCGCGATTTCGTCGCGCGTCTTGCCCGTCTTCGCGGCATACGCCGCGATCAGGCCCTCGCCGATCTCTTTAAGTATGGCGGCCTGATGCTCCATTTCGCGGTAGTTTCCGGCGGCGTATGTCCATGGGTCATGCACCATCATGTAGGCGACCGGCGACATAAGCACTTCATCGCCCGCCATGGCGATGACGCTGGCCGCGCTGGCAGCGATGCCGGTGATCTTCACCGTCACGCGGCCTTTATGTTCGCGCAGGGCCGTGTAAATCTCCGCTGCCGCGAACACGTCGCCGCCGGGCGAATTGATGTACACGGTCACGTCTTTGCACTGGTTAAGCCGCTGCCGGAATCGCCGCGCCACGACCTGCCCGCTTGGCCCCCACCAGTCAAGATCGCAGACGATCTCACCGTCTATGTGCAGTTCGTCGCCGCCATCCAGTTCGTTGCGGATAAAGTTGTAAAAACTCAAGCGTTGTTTCCTCCCTTCTGGGCGTCGTCGCCCGCTTTGTAGTTCAGCAGCATTTCCGGCTGCTTCACGGCGATGCGCAGCGGCAGCAGGTCGCGGCTGGCCATCAGCTCGTTTCCCATTTCGTCGGGCGGCAGGCCCTCCCGCTGGCGCACTTCGTTGATGCGCATCCAGCCGCCGCGGATGGCCTTTTGGTGCATTTCCGCCATGGTGGCCGTGTCAGCGCGGGTCAGCGCAGCGATGTCGAAGCGGAATCTGTACCCCTGCGCGTATTCTGCCGGCGTCAGCAGCTTGCGGTTGAGTTCCTGTTCCCACTGCGCCACGATGGGCATGATCGTCAGCTGCAAAAATTCCTGCATCTGCTGCTCTGCCGTGGAAAAGCTGGTGTCGCTGTAATCGCCCAGCATGTGCGGCGGGATGTTGTACACCGTGGCCACGCGGTTGCGCGTGATCCGCTCCACGTCTAGCACCTGCGCGTCGATGGCGCTTTGGCTGAAAGTGGTGGCCGTCAGACCGCCTTCCAAAATCACCACGCGCTGGCCGCTTTTTTCGTAGGCGTCGAGGAAGTTTTCGATGACCGTATCGCGCTCGTCCTCGCCCAGCCCCGTGTTTGGCACGGTCAGGAATACGCCGTGATTCACGCCGTCCAGCTGCGCAAGGCTCAATTCCTTCACCTGTTTGTCGTAGTCGAGCGTCCCGCGCAGCACGTCGATGGGGCGAATGCCGATCTCGCCGTTCGCGCTCATGTGCCGCACCACGATCAGCTGGCAGCCGGGCAGGGGAAAGGTCTTGCTGCTGTCCAGCGTAACGGTGTACCACATTTCGCCCGTCTCCGGGTGCCGCTGCGGGCGCACGCGCGTCGGGTCGAGGATGTCCAGCCGGCGGATCGCGCCCAGCTTGTCGGGCACGATCAGCGCGTAGGCGTTGCCTTCCGTGTTCCGAAACGCTTCCATGGTTTGCAGAAAACCGAAGGGCGTAAAGTTGTCGTTCGGTGCCAGTCCCACCAGCCGTTCCAGCGGATGATCCGCTTGCAGTTCATAGCCTTTGTACAAATGCAGGGGCATGCTGGCCACGGTGTTGGAAATGCGGCTCACGGCGGCGTAGATCGCTTCGTTCCCACGCATGGTGTTGTCGGCGCGCGCGCGGTACACGGGCAGCCACCGCCCGGAAAAAGGCCGTTCCCGCACGCGGGGCTTGTCTCTCGCCTTGGCAGCGTTCTGGGGCTTGGGTCGAAATGGCCACATAGTTTTGCCTCCTTCAAAAGCGTCTGCGCAGACGCTTTTACCTTGCCGCCCGTTGGCGGCTTCGGATGTCGATGACGCGCACGGCGGGCTTGTGGTAAATCTCGCCTGCCGGATTCTTCTGCATGTTGATGCAGTGCGCATCCAGCCACGCCATAAAGCCGTCGATCTTGCGGAATTTGTTCCGCTTGGTCGGCATCCAGTTCTGCTTGTCGGCGTGCCGGCGCTCGCCGGACAAACGCACGTTGTCCGTGTACCACAAGAGCATCGGGTCACGGTTGCTCACCACACGTCCCGCCAGCAGTAGTTCCTTGATGTCCTTCATCGGGTCGTTCAGCGTGACCGGCCCCTGCCGCACCACTTCGCAGGCGAAGCCGCGACCTTCGAGCATTTGCCTAAGCCGCGTGGCGTTGGCCGGGTCGTAGCCGATAGTCACGATCTCATACTTCTTTGCCTGTTCGCAAAACCAGTCGTACACGTCTTCCTGCCGCACATACTCGCCTTCGACGATGGTCAAGTGGCCGCGCATGGCCAGTCCATAGTAGTCGATCTTTTCCTGATCCAGTTCGACCTTCCTGCGCGGCACCCATGTGTGCAAAAGCACGAACACGCGCCCGTCGTCCAGTGGAAATTCCAGCGCCGCCGCCGTGAAGTCTTCGCGCGTGGACAGGTCGAATCCGCCATAGCAGCGCCGCCCCAGCAGGCTTTCCATGTCGATCATGGCGTCGTTGCGCTTGTTGACTTCCGGCTGCACGAATTGCATGTCGTCCGTGTTGACGGTGATATTCAGTTGCTTGCAGATGAAGTCCGCGCGCTCGCTGGGGATCATTTTTGCCCGCTGCCATTGTTCCTTCAATTCGTCCAGATGCAGCAGCACGCCCAGCGACGGATTGGCCTTGATCCACTTGCTGCTGTCGTCCGGGTCGTCGCCTTCGTCCATTTCAGCGATGTAGCCGAACATGCGATCCGCCACGTCGGTCGCCAGCTTGCCTTCCATCGCGTCCGTGAACAGCCCATAAAAATAGGCCAAAGGCCCGTCGATGACGTTGCCCATGGTCGTGATGTAGATGATGAGCGGTTGCGACCGCTTGACCACCTTGCGCTTGATGATGTTCGTCAGCTTGAAGTCGCGGTATTCGTGGATTTCGTCGAAAATCGCCATGTGCGGGTTCAGGCCGTCCAGCCGCTTGCTGTCGCTGGCGCGCGCCTTGATGCTGGCATTCATGGCGTCGTAGTATACGCCATCGCGCAGCGGCCTGAAGCGCGGGGCCAGATAGCGGCTGGCCTTGATCTGCTCGCGGCATTCGTTGAACACGATGCCCGCCTGCTCTTTTGAATTGGCCAGCAGGTAGATGTCCGCGCCGCGTTCGCCGTCCTTACACGCGCCATAGGTGGCGTTGCCTGCCAGCATGGTGCTTTTGCCGTTGCCGGTGCCCACCACGATCAGCGCCTCGCGGTAGCGGCGCAGGCCCGTTTTTTTGTCCACCCACCCGTACAGATTCCCTTCAACGAAGCACTGCCACGGCAACAGCGTCATGCGGTCATAGTCGCCCTTTGTCGGGGCCAGAAACTTTTCAATGAATGCGCAGGGCCGTTCGGCCTTTGTTTCGTCGAAGCGCCACGGGTATGCGGGATCGTTTTGCCTATCCAAATCAGCAAGGAAGCGGCGGCAGGCCAGCTTTACTTTGTTGCACGCAAGAATCCGGCCTTCGTCCACGTCGTGGGCGTAGCCGTAGCATCGTTGAATTGCCGATGAATTAGAAGTCCGCAAATTCATCGTCCATCAATACGGACGCTGCCTTCCTGCTGTTCGGTGTCAGCCGTAATTCGGATAGGTGTTTGCGCTGCTGTTCAGCGTAGGCGCGCACCTGCGCCACGCTACGGTTTTCCTGCCAGTATTTTTGCCTGCCATTGCTGCGCTCTTGGCCGATACCCCGCTTGGCGATGTCGTCCAAAAGCTGCTGCTTGATCTGCTCTGCCCGCGCGATGTCGGCCACAAGCATCTGGTCGGGGTCGGTCATGCCGCCCTCGCGCTGTTCGCAGGCGGCGCACAGTTTTTCATACATTTCCACGGCAGATTCGTGGGTGATCGTTGCAAGGTGCCGCAGCTTCAGTTCTTCGTTCATATTCCAGCCTCCTATATCTTGATAACGCGCATCCGCGCGGCCGGTTTCGCTTGCTTGCCGCCATTCTTCCCGCCTTTTTCCGGGTGACGCCTGTTGTGGCAGGCTTCGCACAGGCTGCGCAGGTTGGAAAGCGTCAGCGCAAGGTCTGGCCGCTCTTCAATGGGCTGGATGTGATGCTCGACCACGGCCCGGCGCGGCTTGATGCCATAGCCCGCGCGAATGCGATCCATGCAGTCGCAGCACATGCCGCGGTCGCGCCGCAGCGCCTCCGCCCGCGCCCGCTTCCACGCCTTTGTGTGGTAGAAGGGATTACTTTCCTTGCCCTGCGCCATGCCGCCCGCCCCTTTGTACAGATAAGAGCGGGCACCGTTTGGCGTCCGCTCTTTTTTCGACAGTGTAATTATAGCACAGGTTTTCCGCTTCTGCACCTATACAGTAGGCTTCTTACCCTATACAATGGGCTTCTTACCCTATACTGACCGCTCATGGCCGGTACTCTTTCCTATTATCTGTTTGATTTTTGGCCCCCTTCTGGGTACTCGCGGATATACCAGCATGGCAGCGCGCCGCGCACGGTTTCCTGCGGCAATTCGTCCAGCATTCGCTCGCCCATCGTTTTCAGTTTGCGGATATAGCCCTCTGTAAACCCCAGCTTGCGCGCGATGGCGGGGATTTTCTGACGCTTGATGTAAAATTGGTGCAGCACCGCGCTTTCGTTTTCCGGCAGGCAGTCCAGCAGCACGCAGGCGGCGGCCACTTCCACGCGGCGCGCCTGCTCCCGCCCGCGCAAGTCCGCTTCCAGTTCTGTGATGGCCGCCACGAAAGCGGCGATTTTGTCAGCCTCCGCCGTGCTGCGCCCGCCGCCGGCGTTGATCCGCGGCGTTACGCTTTCGGCGGCCTCGCGCCGCCGCTCGATGCGCTGCCGGATGCGGCGCAAATCCTGTTCCGCCTCCCGGCAGCGCTGCAAGATCGTGATGGCCCTCATTGCGCACCTCCCGCAAAAGCGTCTGCGCAGACGCTTTTTGATTTGTCAGCGGAAGCCTTCCGGCAGTTCCGCGTCGTCCACTTCGGTAAAGCCTTCGCCGTCGCTGTTGTGGCGTGGCGACGATAGAAATTCCACGGCTTCGGCGGTCACTTCCAGCGACGCCCGCACGCCGCCGTCATTGCCTGTGTATGCCCGCGCGCTCACTGTGCCGGTCACGGCCACCTTGCGGCCCTTCTCCAAGTAGCGGTTGCAGTTCTCGCCCAGCCCGCGCCACGCCGTGACGCGGAAGTAGTCGGCTTCGGGGTTCGCGCCTGCGCGCACGCGCCGGTTGACCGCTACGGTGAAATTGCACACGGGCGTGCCGTCCTGCGTCTGCCGCAGTTCCGGCGCGCGGGTCAGATTTCCGATGATGACAAGTTGATTCATGCTTTCGCCTCCTAGATGTACTCCCCATAGTCGCATTGGATCGCAACGTCCCTGTATTCGCATCCCTGCGCAGAAAATGTTTCTGGCGGGACGATATTCATCAGCGCCCGGCGCAGTTTGCAGCCCTTGGCCTGCCGGTCGTCTTTCAGACATACCGCGCATTCGGCTGCCATGGCCGCGTTGATGATCTCGCGCAGGTCGTCTTCGCTGGCGATGATCTGTTCCGGCGTCCGGGCGGCGGGCTTGAGCCGCACCAAAACTTCCCCATGCGTGCAAAGCCTTTGCATGTACAAAAGCGTCTTGACGGGCAGCGTGTCGTAGATCGCCACCAGCAAATTGTTTGCCGTGGTCGTCATAAGCCGCCATTGCCGCCAGCCGTTGGGGATCAGCTTCAGCCGCTCCCGCAAAACGTCCTGATGCGCGATCAGCTGGGCGTCGAGGGCGGAAAGGTATTCAATGATCGCGCGCTCGCGCCCGCTTGCGGGCTGAATCCTTGTGTTCACTGCTTCGCGCCCCCTCTCGCCCGAATGGCCTTCATGGCCTTGTAATCGTCCCACATGCGCACCTGTTCCATGGCTACGCTGTATTCGCAGCGCGGTAGGTCGCGCACGCTGCTGATGCCCGTCGTCAGGCGCACGGCCCGGCGGATCGCGTTCGCCGCAGCCTTTTCGCAGCCCTCCGCGCGGTACTGGGCGCAGATTTCCGCCGCCCGGCTGCGGATTGCCTCGTGGATTGCGTTCGCCTGCGCCGGCGTCACCTTGGTCAGCAGCCGCACTTCGCGTTCCAGCGCCGCCATGCGCTCATTGGTGGCGCGCAGCATATCGGCCATGCCGCGCATGATTTCGCCCATTTGCCCCAGCGTTTGCCGCACGTCGGCAGGCAGCGCAGTGGGCGCAGCGCAGGGCTGCATGATCTCGTTGTTCGCCATATTCAGCCCTCCCCGCAGATGACCACGGTTTCCAGCGCGCGGCGCGCGCCGTCCACCCAAGTGCCCACCATGTCCACATACTGCCGCATTTGCGCACGTTCTCCGCTGCCCATCCGCGCCACGTCCGCGCCGATGTGGGGCAGCACGCCCGCCGCGCCGATGAACGCGCGCACCGCCGCCGCCAGATCGCCGGCCCCGAAGGCCGTCTCGGTCGCTTCGCCTCGCGCTGCCTGCGCCTTCTGGTTCAAAAGTTCCTGCTGGGCCTTCTGCCGCAGTTCCGCTTGCTGTTCCGCGTAGCTTTCGGCGTCGGCCAGTTCGGCCTTCAGGCGGTCGATCTCGCCTTGGGCTTCGGCGCTGATCCCGCCGGCGGCGCTCTGCTTGGCCTCTTCCAGTTCATCGCGCAGCTTTTTGATGGCTCGCGCCCGGCTGTTTTCGAGGCTGCGCGCGCGGTCGTCGGCCTCTTGCAGCTTCTGGCGCAGTTCTTGGGCTTCCCGTATCGCCCGTTCCGCGTCGCGGGAATTTGCGGCCGCGCGGGCGGCGGTCTTTTCGTTGATCTCTGCAAGCTGGTCGGCGCGCTGCTTTTCACGCTTCACGGCCTCTTGGAGTTCCCGCAGGCTCATGTCGTCGGCGACCGCCTTTTCGGCGATGGGTTCCCGCGCTCCTTCTGGCAAGGCCAGAATCGCCTGTATCTTGCTGATCGGCAGCTTGGCCATGGCGCTGCCTGGCAAAACACTGCGTGCCGCCTGCATCAGCTTTTGCGCGCTGCGCTCGCTCATGCCGGTGTTCTTGCGCACCCACGTTTCCCATTGGCCATGAGGCACCAGCCCGGCTTCCTTGGCCTCGTTCAGGCAACGGCCCACTTCCAGCATGTTTTCATAAGCGCCCTGCATGTGGATGGCGATGCGGTATTCGATGTTTTCCAGCGCGACCGGCGCGGGCGTAGTCTCTTTGATGCAGGTTACTTTCATTTCGTCTCTAAGCATTTTCTTCAAGCGCTCCCTTCATCGTCCTGTAAATCGTGCATTTGCCGTATTGCTGGCAGCAGAATCGCCGGTAGTGTTCGTTGCGCGCTTCGCCGCTGGGATAGGCCCGCTTCTTCCCGCCGCAAACCAAGTAATAGCGGCCCCGGTAGCTGCTGCGGTGCTCGAAACACGGGCAGCGCGCGCGCAGGCCGTCGCGCGTGGCCCCTCGCGCGCCCTGCTGGCAGTTGCATGTCTCCCCGATTTCCAGCGGCCGACCGCACGCGGCGCAAACGCGGTCATAGATTTCGTGCCGCATCTCTTCACCCCCTTTTTGCAAAAGCGTCTGCGCAGGCGCTTTTCAGTCTGTCAGCGGAATCCTTCTGGCAGTTCTTCGTCTTCCACTTCGACAAAGCCGTCCGCACCCGTCATACCATCCAGCGGCATTCGCTGCTGTTCCACGGCCGTCCTTGGCCCGTCGATGTGGATGCGCGGCACCCACAAGAGCCGCTGGCATTTTCCGTCGATCCACTTGGGGCGCGTCGCGCTTGTGCTGGTCGTCGTTTCGGCGGTCAACACGCCGTCTTCGCGCATCTGCTTGTACAGCATCTTTGCCGTCAGCGGAAACGCCTGTCCCTGATCGTTGCACAGCTTGGCCACCACGCGATAGGCTACCTGCGGCATCAGATAGTAAAAGTCCGCGTCCATATAGCCGATCATTTCGCGTCCGCCGCCACCGCTGCCCCCGCCTTCGCCTGCCGGCGAAGTCAAATCGCGCACGCTCGCGCTTTTGCTGGTCAAAAGTTCCGATATGGTGCCAAGGAAGATTTTGCTGGGCCGGTCTTCCTTCATGTCGTCCGATTGCCGCTTGCTGTTCTGCGTGGCGATGTCCCACGCCTCGCCCAGCATTTCCACGGCCTGTTCGGTCGTGATTGCCTTCACGTCGCGCATGTAGCGCAGCATACACTGATACCCTACCATCATGTGCGCGATGGCTTCGGCGGTGCGCCCGTGCTGGCCCACCGTCTGCTTCAGCGCCATGGCCCGGTTTTGGACAAAGGCATCATGCAGCATCTCCGGCAGTTCGTCCACTTGCTTCAGCAGCCATTTGATATAGCCGCGCATGGATTTTTGCAAGTACCCCTGCCGCGCAAGTTCCTGCATCGCCGTCAAGCTGTCGTTCACGGGTATGTCGTCCTTTCGCACGCTGGTGATGTAAAAGCGCGCCATTCCGCTTTCGCCCACGCCCGGCGTGTCCTCGCCGCTGATGATCGCCACGCCGCGGGGCGGCATGGCCTCTTGCAGCGTCAGATCGCTTTTCATGCGCCCGCGCTCTGCGCCGTCGCCGAAGGCGCGCGCAAGGCTCTGCGCGGTCGCTTCCATCTTCTTGCGCTCTTGCAGGCTGGTCACTGGATGATAGTCGTCCACGACGATGGGCATGTCTTTGAGCAAAAACGCCTTCTTTCGGATGAAGTTCGCCGTATCATTGAAGGACGCCGGCAGGCTCTTGCCGGTGAAGTTTCCGAAGTGCGAAAGCGCCAGCGCAAGGGCCGTGCTCTTGCGCGTGCCCGTGCCGCCCAGCACGAACAGCGCATACGCCGGGGCCGCGCCCGTGGCCGCCAGAAACTCGCGCAGCGGGGCCAGAAAAATGGTGCCCAGCAAGGGGATGGCGATGTGGTCGGCCATACATGTCTTCATGGTCAGCGTCGCCAGCGCGCCGTCCATATAGCTGATGGCGTCAAACCCTGCCGCGCCGCTGCCGTCCAGACGGTAGGCAGACAGGCCGCTGCCCAAGTCCACGGTCACGCCATCCGCGCCGATCGCGCCGCCCTGATACAGATACGCCCACTTTCCGCTGATCTTCCGCCACCCCGTGTGTGTGTACTCCGTGATGCGCTTGACGGTCATGCGGCCCACTTCGTTGATGGCGTAGCGCACCTTGTCCTTCGTCGTGTTGCCTGGCATTACGCTGGCCGCGAAGTCCCAGTTTTCCGCCACCCAGTTCATGCCGTTAAATTGGCTGGCCTTGATGTGTACGCGCGGCAGCGGCGCGCCAGTCACGCTCCATCCGTCGATGACCATTTCCTTGCTTTTGTTCACGCCGTCGTCGCGTTCCACCACGGCCACGGGCAGCGCCACGAAGTTGGCCAGCGGCTTCGGCCCGTCCTGCGTCGCTTGGCAGATGCGCCCGCCGTCCACGCAGTAGCCCAGTATGCGCCCATAGTATTCGGCGGCCGCGTCCCGCTGCATGGCGGCGCTGGCGGCGTAGGGTTCCGCTTCCCGCATCAGGCGTTCCAACGCAGCCTTGCCCGTCTCTGCGCCCATCAGCTTGAAAAAATCCGTGGCGTCGCCCTTCGGCGGCAGCTTTTCGCACGCCTTCGTCAGGTCGAGGATGCGCACGCTCTTGGCGACCTTGGACGCAGCCTGCGCGACCGCCTGCGCGTGCGTGCGGCCCACGTCGTCGTTGTCGGGGATGACATACAAATCTGCGTCTTTCAGACTTTCCGTGTAGTGCCCGGAATGCCATTTGCCCGCGCCCATGGGGTTCGTCGTAGCTGTGTAGCCGATGGCGGCCATGTTGTCGCAGTCTTTCTCGCCTTCGCACACGAACACGGGTTTGCCTGCTTGGATCGCCGCGCACACTTCCGGCAGGCGGTAGAGTACCAGCCGCACGCCTTCCTTCGTGTACTTGTACTCGCCCGGCTTGTCTGGGTCAGGCTGGCGAAGGCTGAACGTCTTGCCGCCGTCTTCGCGCTCATAGCGGCAGGCTTCAAACAGCAGCTTGCCGTTTTCGTCCCTGTATGGGTAGGCGCAGACGAATTTACCGCGGGACTTCCGTTCGCTCTTCGCGTTCCCGGAGGGTTTGGGCGGCGTGGGCTTGGGCGCTGGTCGGCGCGGCTGGGCCGGATCGTGGAACAGATCGCGCATGCTAAGGCCCATGGCTGCCACGACGGAATTGGTGACGCATCCGGCCTGACATTTCAGCACGATCCCGCGCTCACCTTCCCGCACGCACAGGCTGGCAGTCTTGTCGTCGTGCGCCGGGCAACGGCACATGTATTCGCCGCTGGCGTTCGGCCCGCTGTCTACGTGCAGGCGGGACAGAAATTCATGTAGTTCCACGCGCCTGCCTCCTATTCGCCGTCCGTTGCTTTCTTCATGCGCCGCAGGATCGCGGCACGCACGTCGTCCAGTTTGAAATAATAACGCTGTCCCACTTTGCTGTACGGAATCCATCCCTCACGGATGCCCCGCCGGATTGCCGAAGCGGTCAGCCCGGTTTCCGCGCTCACCGTGTCGATCATAACGCCATCCGGCTTCGATAACACGTCGCGCGCTTCGTCGATGTCCACCAGCATTCGATTGCCCAGCAACATGACGGATAGCTCGCCGCATCGCACGGCGCGGCGGATGAAGGATTCCTTGATGTCCAATACCGCCGCCGCTTCTCGGATGGTCTTCAGGTTCACGGGTCAGCCCCCCAGTTCTGCCTTTACCAGTCGCAGATTTTCCTTGCAGTATTTGATCGCCTTGTTATAGGGCATCATGCCGACGCATTCGTCGCGCCCATTGATCGTCTTGCACACGATCGCCTTACGCAGCTTCGTGTCAAACTCTATGTATGCCATGCTGGGCGTGGGCGGATTGGCGTGGTTTGCGCTGCGAAGCACGTCCTGCGCCCGCCATACGCGCGCAAGGCAGTCCATGCGCGGATTTCCGGCAGGATACAGCGCGTACAGTGCACGTAGTTGATCCGGCGTGTCGATCTGGTAGCGCTTAACCATGGGGCTTCCTCCCTTCGCGCGTCTGTCCCACGGCTTTGTCGATGGCGGCCACGGTTTCTTCCATCACGCGCCGCAGTTCGACGGCCTTGGCGCGGATCGCCGCGGCGGCGGGCAGTTCGTCGTCGGTAATGTGCCCGTCGCGGGCCACCGCCGCGAAACGCAGCGCGATTTCCTGCGCGCTCTGGAAGGCCACGGCCCAGCCCAGCGCCGCCCGCGCCAGTTCGCTGCTTTCCGCGCAGCCATAGTCCGGCAGCAGTGGGCAGCACGCGCGGATGTGTGCCGCCTTCAGGTCGGGATCGCCGTAGGCTTCCACCATTTTCTGCACCGCGTCGCACGGTGGGATCGTGTGCCCGCCTTCATAATCGGCCAGCGCTTCGCAGCTTACGAAAATTTCGCCAGCCGTCCGCTCCCGGCTGGCGAACAGCGGATCGCGCTGCGCCGCCTGCATCCGGGCGCGGTAGTAGATGTTCGTCGGAGCCTTCATACTGTCCCTTCCTCCTCGCCCTCCGGCGTGTATCGGTCAAGGTGCTTATTCAAGTAGTGATATGCGTAGTAGGTCAACGCGCCTGCTGCTTCGCCCATGATCCTGAAGGCGTCCAAGTCCTCCCGAAGTGTTTTGATGATGCCGATGCTCCGATGCTCTGGCCCCGCCCATTGCCGGAAATGCCCATCAATGTATGCGACGATACAGATGCCCTCGCATGCCCCGCTGTTGACGCTGAACGCAGTGTCAAACTCGTACTTGGTCAGTTCGATGTCGTCGCCGGTCAAAGCGCCGCCCGTTGGCATCTCGCAGTCCACGATGGCGTCTAAGGCGTCAAGCGCTCCGGCCTCGCGCGCCATTTTTATGGTGTTCAGAAACAAGTCGCTGGTCGTGTCGTGGATTCTCTTTCCCATTTTCATGCCTCGCTTTCTGCCATCTATGGCGGTTTTTCTGTATGCCTTTTGCCTATATTCCCGTTGGCAAAACTTCAATCATGTGCTCTAATGAATTTATGATATTGATATTGTAAATCAAAATATCTGATATGTCAATACGAAAACAAAAAATTTCAGATATGAGGAAATGCAATCACGATATTTCAAAATATATGATATTATAGCTGTCTCTTATACACATCTGACGCTGCCGACG
>ERZ1090868.401-NODE-401-length-24199-cov-7.104912_pt1 | contig 24199 bp, 22 predicted proteins | sample MGYA00478475_ERZ1090868 | MGnify/ENA primary metagenome ERZ1090868 (study PRJEB33644, sample SAMEA5815747) | chicken gut metagenome | biome: Chicken; feature: Gastrointestinal Tract; material: Caecum | place: Ireland | collected 2019-01-01 | study: A study of the...
TTTTCCTACATCAGGGGGTCTTTTGTCACTGTCCATTTTTACTGGACCTGTTCATGGTACAGGCGGGCCTTGCTTTTTGGGGAAAGAAACCGGATGCTTTATGCGAGGTAGCTATTCAGCGTATCCAAGCGCTCCTGCGCATTGTCTACAGTGACAACCGAAGAACCGGAATCGATAAACTCGGGCAGTTCAGCGCCATCGATGAGCTGGACAGCCGCATCGACCGCCTGATAAGCCATGTTGTACGGATCCTGTGCAGCCGCCATGGTCAGCTCGCCGTTGAGAATGGACTCACAAGCAGACTTAACGCCATCGAAGCCCAGGAAGATGGTATTCTCATAAGCCGGGTTGCCCGCTGCGGTACGAGCCGCCGCGATCGCCATATCATCGTTGTTGGCGAAGATGATCGCTACGCCTTCCGGATGCGTCTGGATGATCGCTTCCATGCAGTTAACCGCACGGTCGGCCGTGGCGTCAGCATACTGGGTCTCTTCCTCCAGGAAGTCGCCGCCGTTCTCCTCAATACCTGCAATGTAGCCAGCCTTACGTGCCTCGTTGGTGGGCTCGCCCTGGACGCCGCAGATCTCGATGGCCTTGATCTCGGTCCAGCCAGCCGCCTTCGCCGCTTCTACCGCAGCTTCCATGCCCTGCTTTGCCGCGGCCTCGTTACCGGTGCCGACAAAGGTCTTGACCTCGGGCGCACCCTCGATGTTGCTGTCCAGCGCGACGACCGGGCGGGTCTCACCGGCGATCAGGGTCTTAACCGTGTCCGGCTGCAGCGGTGCGATGACGTATGCGTCAAAGTCCGCCGTGTTGATGTCGGTCTCGATCATGGACATCTGCTCCTCGAACGCGGTCTCAGAGGTCGGGCCCTTGATGGAAACCTCGACGTCGTCATGCTCTGCATCATAAGCCTCTGCGCCGGCCTTGATGTACTGCCAGTACTCAGCCGAGGAGGTCTTCATGATGACGCTGATCTTCTTGACGTCTCCGCTGCTCTCAGCGGTGCTCGTGCTGTCGTCGGTCGAAGCTGCCGTGTCGTCGGTGCCGCCGCATGCGGTGAGAGTCAATGCCATCGCGCCGGCCAGGGCTGCTGCCATCCATCTTTTCTTTTGCATGATCATTTTCTCCTTCTTCTACGTCGGATTTCCTGCCGCCCACGGGTATGGGCGGACTCTCTGTGAAAAGCACATCTTGCGACTGTGCTTTTCTTTACTTCACACATATAATACCTGTTTCACGCAAAAAGTTAAATGCTTAATCTTGCTTTTTTCTTCATTGATATTGCTTTCTTATATTTCTATTGCACAACTTATACAGTGTATTTCCATGTGCTTTATGCAATATATCCTATTTTTCTGTGCTTTGCACATAAATGTGCTTTTTGCTGGTTCAAACCGGATATCTTCGGAAAACGCTGGGCGCCAGCCCAACGCGATTACTGAAGGCGTTGGAGAAGGTCGTGACATTTTGATATCCCACGCTCTGTGCGATGCTCTTGACGGACAGGTCGGTCGTCTTGAGCAGGTGTTTTGCGCGGTTGAGGCGCACCAGGATGATGTATTCATGCGGGGAATAGCCGCATTCCCGCTTGAACAGGCGGGAAAAATGGTACTGGCTCATGTGGACGCTCTGCGCGACATCCTCCAGGGTGATCGGTTCGCTGTAATGTTCCCGGATAAAGTGGATGGCCGTCCCGATGGGGGAATCCGGGCTGTCCTGCGCATCCGGCGGCGCGCTGTCGTCCAGCAGCGCCGTCAGCACGCCGCCCAGCTTATGCGACAGGCGGACCTCCCCGGGTAACTGGTCGTTTCGGCAGGCAAAGACCAGTTCATAGATCCGATCCTTGATCTCCCCGGCGTTGACCGTATCAAAGACAAATCCCTTTTTCTGCTGCACAATCTGCTCATAAAACTGTCCGGTGTTGATGCCGTCCAGGTGCAGCCATATGAACTCGGCATTGCCGATAGCATGGTATTCATGCGGCTTGTGGCAGTTGAGCATGCCCGCCTGCCCTGCGGACGCGACCATTGTCCGCCCGCCGCTTGTCAGCGAGAGCCGGCCGTCGCAGACGTAGAACACCATATAGTTGTGATAGTCCTCCCGCTCGATGCGGTAATCATAATCGGTGTAGTAATAGCCGCACGACGTCATGTAGTACAGCATCCTGCGGGCCATCTCGCTTGGCGTCTGAAAGTACAGGTCTGATCCCGAGACCGTGCCGCGTTCTTTCCCCAGCATGCGCGTGTCCCCTTTCTCTCTCAAAAGATAAAATTTAGTTTCCCTCATTATAATCGTGGCAAACTTTTCTGTCAATTACACGTTATATACAGATTTATTTTGGATTTTTTATCCACTTTTTCACGTGTTATCTGCCGCCCACGAACAGAGCAAGAAATCTAAAACGATGCGCAAATTATAAGATTCCTTCCCGCGTGCAGATGGCCTATAATAAGGGGCAAGAACGCAAAGCGCGGCGGACGGACAGCGGCCGCGCGGCCCGAAAAAGAAGAGATATGGAGGAATACTTATGACATCGAGAGAACGCGTCCTTGCCGCCATCAACCACCAGCAGCCCGACCGCGTCCCGATCGACTTTGGCGCGACCGGCCAGACCGGCATCAGTGTCTGCGCACTGTACCGCCTGCGCGAGTACCTGGGCCTGCCCAAGAAGGACCTGGACGTCTTTGAGATCGTACAGATGCTGGGCGTCGTGGACGAGGATCTGCGCCAGATCATGAAGTCCGACGTCATCGGCATGAACCACCCGGAGGACAGCCTGGGCGTGCCCGACACGGGCAAAAAGAAGCTGTTCCGCATGCCGGACGGCACACCGACCCTTATTAACGCGGGCAATGAATTCGATATCCTGCCGGACGGCAGCGTCCAGATGTACCCGCAGGGCGACCGCACCGCACCGCCGTCCATCTACATGCCGGCCGGCGGCTACTTTTTCGATATCATCGACCGCGCGCCTGAGTACGACGAGGACAACCTGACCCCCCGCGAGGACTTCAAGAACTTCTTTTCCGTCATGTCGGACGAGACCGCGCGCTACTACGAGAAGGAGTCCAAGCACCTGTTCACCGAGACCGACTACTGCGTCATCGGCAACCTGGCCGGCGCGGGCTTCGGCGACCCGGGCGCCATCCCGGCCCCGTTTGAAAAGCACCCGCAGGGCATCCGCAAGTTCGACGAGTGGTGCATGGCACAGATCCTGTATCCCGAATATGTGCAGGAAGTCTTTGAGATGCAGACCGAGTTCATGCTCAAGAACTTGGAAATCTACAAGCAGGCCTGCGGCGACAACATCCAGATCTGCTGGATCTCGGGCACCGATTTCGGCACGCAGAACGCGCCCTTCATGTCGAACGAGATGTTCCGCGAACTGTACAAGCCCTACTACACCCGCGTGTGCGACTGGATTCACAAGAACACGAGCTGGAAGACCTACATGCACACCTGCGGCGCCATCGAGCCGCTGCTGAACGACTTCATCGAGATGGGCCTGGACATCGTAAACCCGGTCCAGCTCTCGGCCAAGGGCATGGACGCCAAGCAGCTCAAGGAAAAGTACGGCGACAAGCTGGTCTTCTGGGGCGGCGGCGTGGACACGCAGGATATGCTGCCCAACGGCACCCCGGAGCAGGTCGCAGCGCAGGTCACTGAGCGCCTGCCCATCCTGTCTGCGGGCGGCGGCTACGTCTTCAACACCATCCACAACATCGTCGGCGACACCCGCGCCGAGAATATCTGGGCCGCCTTCCACGCGGTACACCAGTACAACGAGACGCATTTCGGCAAATAACTCCAGATCCTTTGATCTACTTCTTCTACCATTTCGGCGCAGGGCCGGCCCTTCCAGGCGAGGGGCCGGCCCTGCTGCCGTTCGCAAAAAAGAGGCCCACAGCTTTCGCTGTGGGCCTTTCCACTTAAAATTCATCAAGGAGGTCTCAATGATGATGAATTTCTCAGATTAGAGCAAGTCGTACAGGATGGAGAGCATCTTCGCGCACTCCTCACGGCTTGCCGGTACCTTCGGGTCGAAGGTATAGCGTCCGTTCGTGACATTGCCGTCAATGATGCCTGCCTGCTGCATGACCGAAACTGCGGTCTGCGCCCAGCTGGAGATCTGGTCGGCGTCCGCGAAGGTCACCGGCGCATTCTTGGCGGGCAGGGTCTTGCCGGAGATCTGCACATAGCGGTAGATCATGGTTGCCATTTCCTCGCGGGTGATCTTCATGGTCGGGGCGAAACGTCCGCCGTCGGTGCCGGTGGTGATGCCACGGTCAGCCGCCCAGGCGATGTAGGACGCGCTCCAGCGGGACATCGGGACATCCGGGAAGCGGGAGGACGTATAGCCGCTCACGTTCGCGCCTGCAACGCCGGCGAGCATCTTGACGAACTCCTCACGGGTCACTTGCAGGGTGGGCTCAAAGTAGCCGCCGCCCGTGCCGTTGATGATGCCGAGAGAGGCCAGCTTGTTGATGTAGGTCGCGCTCCAGCGGGAGGACGGGACGTCAACAAAGCGGGAGTAGGACGGCGTGGTCGGAGGCGTCGTGGTGGTGCTGCTGTCCGAGCCGGTCTTGAGCGTATCGGTCGTGACCAGGAAGGTGCCGAGCGTGTCGGTCGTGAAGGTGGCTTCCTTCTTGGAGGACGAGTAGTCGGCCTTCATGTCGCGGGCGTAGTCAAACTCCTTGTCGCCGTCGCCGATGCGGTAGACGTTGACGTCCGAGGACTTCTCACCGCTCTTGAGGCGGTAATCAAAGACGATCTCGACCTCACCGCTGCCCAGGTCAATGACGTCATCGCTGCCATCCTTGATGAGCACGATGTACTGGTCGTCGTCCTCTTCCTCGATGTAGAAGTCGATGTTGGTCTTGTCGCAGGTGTCATAGATCTTGGCCAGCGCACGGTCGTCAAAGGTAAAGGTGCCGTGGTTGGTGGTCAGGATCAGGCCGGTATCCTCGTCGGCGATGTTGTCAAGCGACTTGCGCGGCACGGTGATGGTGGTGTCATCGACCGTCTTGGAGGTGCGCGCGTCGAGCTCGATGTAGGTCACGTCGGCGTCCTCATGGCGCGCCTCGCGCTTGTTCTCGTCGAGCGCATCGGACATAGCCGAGGACGAGAAGGTCACGGTCGCGCTGCGGCTCTTGACCGACGGGGTCTTGTCGATGGTGGTCGTAGAGACGCGGTCGCCGTCCTTCTTGGAGGTGTCAGACGAGGACGAGCCGGAGGACGAAGAGGACGAGCCACTGTAAGAATCGAAATCTACATAAATTTCAAACTTATTGGAACCCTTGGAGTCGGTTGCAAGATAAAGGCTGTCATGACAATCTCGATCATCGGTATCATACCACAAATCAAACGTCTTGTCGCCAATATCACGAATATAAAAATCACTCAGCGGCAAAGTATCATTCTTTTTCAGTTCATACCAAGTGCTCTGGTTGGTAGATACCCACAAACCACTTGCCTTCGCGGTTCCACTGACTTCCGGAGAAATCGTCATGCCAATCCATTCGGAAGATCTGCCATTGATTCTCTGATTGACCAGATAATCATCTGCATCCGCACGCAGATTCAGATAACCATCGCCCGAACCTCTCTTGTCAAGGTCCCAGTACTTATGATTATCATCGTAGCTGCTGCCAAGCTGGCTTGCGGAAACTGTAATCGTAGATTTAACAGCAGGCTTGATGGTCAGGGTTGCTTCCTTAGAGCCAATCTGCTTATCATCTTCATACTTCGCCGTTACATGGTATACGCCAACATCCTTAAATTCAGGCATGGTGCTCTGACCGATTGTAGTTGCCTTAGCATTGTCCTTATACCATGTATACGTCCAGTTCTTAGTACCCTCTACTGTACCAGTAAATCCCGGTTCAGATAACTTATGATTTTTACCATCATAGGTTACAGTATCACTTGTAAATGTAATACTGCTAGATACATCCTGCTTTCCACTTGCGGTGAATTTATAAGTCAAATTAAAGCTTTCATAATTCTTGGAAGTTACCAGAATTGTGATTGTATCACTACCACTGGTCGCTGTCTTTGTTGTGATAATCAGCTTATTCCCCTCAACCTTAGCCGACTTAACAACAGCGCTCATGCCAGTCGGTGTATCAAACTTTACATCCTTGAGCGATGTTACATTCTGCGGAAGTTCGAAGGTATAGGTTTTTTCATCCGTAGCAATTACATTTTCCTCAAAATCCTTTGTACCGGAAAACGCAGCTTGCTTAATTTCAAACTGCTTACTTGCTCTTCCAATGGCCTCTCCATCAGTATAAGTTGCAGTCACCTCATAGGCGCCAACGTCAGTTACGCTAGACATCTCTACTGGTGTACTCAGAGCATTTGCAGAGGCAGTCTTTGGAATCACTTCAACATAGGTGTAAGTAACTTTTCCCTCAGGGGTTGCTACCGGGCTGCCATCTACCGTTACAGTAACTTTCGGCTCTACCGGTTTTCCTGTATAGCTAAGGCCATTCAGAGATGTTCCAAAATCTATCTTTACTTCTCCTTTTGCCTGTTTAGCGACCTTTACTTCAAACGACTTGTTGACATCTCCACATTTTGCAGTAATGGTCGCTGTTCCAGTTGCATCATCGGCAACTTTAAGCGTGTTAGAGGATTCAATTGTTACTTTGGAATTGTTACTCGTATATTTTACTTCTTCAGTCGTATACGAATCTCCAAACTGATCCAAAACTTCTGCGCTGAGTGTGCGGCTTTCACCTGCAGGAATCTCGATGGACTTGTTATCCGTTACATCAACTTTTCCACCGTCTCCTGTCATGTGAACATAAAGGCCTTTGATCGTCGTTGCCTTTGCAGCTTCACGCACGACTTTCAAAGTCGCAGTGGCCTTTCCGGTAACAGTACCATCTTTAGGAACTGCCTTAATGGTATAGTCTCCAGCCTTTGCCTTAGCATCGACCGTAATGGTTCCATCTGCAACCTTTACGCTACCTGCATCTGGACCGCTTACCGACCAAGTTACATTTGTTACCGGTATATTATCATTCAAAACTGCTGTTAAAGTGCCAACATCAGTCGAACCATCAGTAGTTACCTTAGCACCAGTAACTACAACCTTTGAAATACCTTGATCTCCATTTTTCAACGTAACAGATGTAATTGCCTGCGCATTTTGCGGTGCCGGCTCACTTGTCACCGTCGAACTCGTCGGCGCACCGGTTACTAAATCAGCCGCAAACGCCATCGGCGCGCTGGTCGCCACCATCGCAACCGCCAGCCAGAAGGCGAGCGCACGTTTTGTATACGAACTCTTCATAAATCATTCCTCCTTTGCAAAATCCCGGGGAACGGCGCAGGTTCCTCCAGCCCGCGCGCTGTCCCGAAACGTCTGTCTTGCTGTTACCCTTATTATAGGCGTATTGCTCTTGGCTGTCCAGTAAATTTTGGTTAAATTTCGGTTAACATTTACAATCAAACCGGCAAAATCCCCCGGATTTTTTGTCAAAATCTGCACATCCTATGCACGAAGCTCAGCCGAAAAAGCGAGCGATCTCGATCGCGGCGGCCTCGGGCGAGTCCGAGCCGTGGATGAGGTTTTCGGTCGTCGAGTGCGCAAAGTCGCCGCGGATGGTGCCGGCGGCCGCGTCCTCAAAGCGGGTCGCGCCCATGAGGATGCGCATGCCGCGCACGGCGTTCTCGCCCGAGACGACCATGGCCACGACCGGCCCGCGTGTCATGTACGCCAGGGTGTCCGGGAAGAAGGGCTGGTCGGCGATATGCGCGTAGTGTTCGCGCAGGATGGGCTCATCCAGCTGCATGGTCTTGATCTGCTCGATCTTGTAGCCCTTGCGCTCAATGCGTGCCAGGATCTCCCCGACAAGGCCGCGCTCCATCGCGTCCGGTTTGAGCATAATGTAGGTCTTTTCTATTGCCATTGGTATCTTCCTCCTTGACGGTCCCCCGGCCTGCCTCAACAAAAAAACTGCGCAGCCAAGGTATATTTTAACTAAATTATAGCACATACTTTTATACAGTTTGTGAATTTTCTATGTACATTTCGCTTTTTGTTTGACGAATCTCACAAGGGCATGTACAATTATAGTAGCGTTTGTGCCAGTGCACCTGTTTCTATCCGTAATTTTTCGATTGGAGGGATAACCCCATGGCATTGTTTGATAAACTGGACGATCTGCGCGGCAAGGCCACCGAGATCATGCAAACCGGCGTCGACAAGGCGACCGAGATGATGCAGACCGGCGTGACCATCGCCAAGCTCAAGACCGACAACATGGCCGAGGAGGACGCGATGCGCCGCGCCTATCTCGCCATCGGCAAAATGTACTTCGAACTGTACGGTGAAAATCCCGACCCGGCATTCGCCGTCGAGTGCGACCGCATCCGCGCGTGCAAGCGCCGCATCGCGGAGAACAACCTGCGCCTGGCCGAGATGAAGGACACGCCCGCAGCGCCCGCCGCCGACGCAAAGCCTGCCGACGAGCCGCCCGCCGCTGCGCCGGATGCCCCCGCCGAGGAGGACGAGGCGATCTTCGAGGAGGCCGAGGAGATCGCCGTCGACGAGATGGACGAGAACAAGTAAAAAAATACCGGAATCTGCAAGGCGTCCAAGCCCTGCCGGATTCCGGTTTCTTTTTGCCTATTTTTCGTCCTCTACCAGCTCGAACCGGTAGGTCTGCCCGGCCGCGGGATACTTGTCCCGGTCCACCTCACTGGCGAACATGTCATAGGGCCGGACATAAAACCCATAGTCGCCATAGAGCGCCTGGTAGACCACCATGCGCTCGCCGGTCTCCGAGTGCCGTGCGAGGAGCACGACCTGATAGAGATTGCCCTTGAAGTGCCGGTACCGCCGGCCCGGATAGATCTCTCGCATACTGCCGATGCCTCCTGTTATTTCTTCCCGTGCGGGCGGAACCCGGACAGGTCCGGGTCGATGAGCTCGGCGCCGCGCCGCACCGCCGCCGCGCCGTAGCGGTCCTTGAGCCCGTCCATGGCCCGCTCGATGCGCTCCAGCTTGTCACGCTTTTCGGCCGTGCCGTCCAAGTCGAGCTGCAAGCTGACCGCATCCGCCGGGATGAGCTCGCCCGCCGACACGCCCAGCGTGCGGATGGGCAGCTTCCACTTGTAATGCCGCGCGAGCAGCGCCCGCGCATGCTCCATCAGTTCGCGCGCAAGCCAGGTCGGCGGCACAAGCTGGCACTGCCGCGTGTGCACCTCCAGCTCCACGTCGCGGATGTAGAGCGACAGGCTGCCGGCGCACAGGCCGTGCCGCCGCAGGCGGTGGGCCACGCTCTCGCACAGCGGCCAGAGCACGAGGTCGGCGTCCCGCGGCGTGCAGATATCGCGCGGCGCAGTCACCATATTCCCGATGGATTTGGCCTCCTCCCGCGCCGCGTACTCGGCCACGGGCGACCGGTCCCAGCCGTTGGCGTAGGCGTGCAGCATGGGCCCCATTTTGCCGAGCAGCATATGGAGCGCCGCCGGATCGGCCGCCGCCAGGTCGCCGATCGTGTGCACGCCGATGCCCGCAAGCTTTTTCGCCGTCGCCCGGCCAACATAGAGCAGGTTCGCGGCCGGCTGCGGCCACACCAGCGCGCGATAATTCTCGCGCGAGAACACGGTCACAGCATCCGGTTTTTTGTAGTCACTGCCCAGCTTGGCAAAAATCTTGTTAAAGGACACCCCAACCGACACGGTCAGCCCGAGCTCCCGCTTGACGCGCCGGCGGATGGTGTGCGCGATGGCCTCGCCGTCGCCAAACAGGCTGCGGCTGCCGGTCACGTCCAGGAAGGCTTCGTCCAGGCTCATGGGCTCGATCTGGCTGGTGTAGTCCAAGTAGATCTGGCGCACGGCCTGGGAAAACCGGGCGTACTCGTCAAAGTGCGGCCGGACGATTACAAGCTCGGGGCACTTGCGCCGCGCCGACCAGAGGGCCTCGGCCGTGCGGATGCCGTGCCGCTTGGCGAGCTGGTTGGCCGCAAGCACGATGCCGTGCCGGGCCTGCTCGTCGCCGCCGACCGCGACCGGCTGATCGGCCAGGGCGGGGTCGTTGCGGATCTCGACCGAGGCGTAGAAGGAATTGAGGTCACTGTGCAGGATGGTGCGGTCGGCCATGAGGTACGCCTCCTTTGCGCGCTTGTTGATAGCCCTATCATACCACAGCCACCCGCCGATTGCAAAAAACATCCCGCACAGGCGTTCGCACGCCCATGCGGGATGCCCGGCTTAGGCCTTGGCCCGGCGCGCCGCGCTGCGGTGCGCCATGCGCCGCAGCAGCAGGGCTGCGCACGCCATCAGCAGCTGTTCACACGGGATGGCCAGCCATACGCCGTCCAGGCCCAGTCCCAAAAGCGGGAGCGCCAGAAGCAGCACGACCATCAGAAGCGGCTCACCGTAGACCAGCACATAGGCGTAGCGGTCAAACCCGATGGAGTAGAAATACGCGATGGTCACACGGATGACCGCGATGCCCGGATAGCCGGCCACGATCAGGCACAGGACACGTGCGGCCAGCCCGATGGCATCGGCCGACGCGCCGAAGATCGTCGGGAACCAGGTCTGCCCCAGGACGGTGATCAGCGCGAAGGCAGCCGATGCGCCCAGCGCAATGCAGTAGGCCAGTTTGCAGATCAGGCGCACATCCGCCTCCCGCCCTTCGCCAAAGAAACGGCTCATGGTCGGCTGGCTGCCGTCGCCCACGCCCTGCAGGATGAGCTGTATGACGACCGCCACATAGCTCACAACCGCATAGGCCGCGACGGCCAGCTCCCCGCCATAGCGGACCGCGCCCAGGTTGACGAACATGATGACCAGGTTTGGCGACATGGTCAGCCCGAAGGGCGACACGCCGGTCGTCAAGATGCGCCGGACCGCCCACAGTGCCGGGCGCAGCGCCCGGAGCGGGACGCCACGCTCCACCTTGACCAGCATGCCGAGGCACAGCACGGCAGTCACCCCCTGGCCGATGATGGTCGCAAGGGCCGCGCCATACATGCCCCAGCCCAAAACACCGATCATGGTCGCGTCCAGCACGATGTTGGTCACAAAGCCGGCCATCATCGCAGCCATGGCAAAGAGCGAGCGGCCCAGGTTGCGGAACACTGGCGCAAGGCCGGTCGAGAACACCTGGAAGAAGGTGCCGAGGATGATGACCTGGATGTACTCCTGGCCGCGGTCATAGACCGCACCGGTCGCGCCGAACAGGCGCAGCAGCGTCGGGTGGGCAAACCACAGGCCGACGGTCAAGAGGACGCTCATCCCGAGCAGCATGACCAGCGTCGTGCCCAGCAGCCGCTGGTGGCTCTCCCGCTCGCCCCGGCCCAAGCTGATCGACATGTGGATCGATCCGCCCATGCCGACGCCCGTACCGACCGCCTGCAGGAGCGCAGTCATCGGATAGGCGATATTGATGCCCGCAAGGCCGCTGTCCCCGATGTAGCGGCCGACAAAAAATCCGTCCACGATCGCGTAGACCCCCGAAAAGGCAAACGCCAGCACGGCGGGCAGCATGCTGCGCAGATATGCCCCGATCATCCCTCTGTCTCTCATGGTTCCTCCTCCAGCCCTTCCCGCAGGGCCTGCATAAACTTCCTATTGCACTGGCACATGGCCGTGCGCTCGGCGGCGGTCAGCCGCCCCATAGCCGCCTTTTCCCAGGCGTAGAGCGGCGCGAGCTTGCTGTCGGCATAGGCTCTGCCCGCCTCGGTCAGGCATAGCTGCCGGGTCCGCCGGTCGCCTTTGGCCGGCCGCCGCTCCAGATATCCGGCCCGGACAAGGCCGTCTAAAATGGTATGGATGGTTTGCTTGGGCAGTTCCAGCCTGTCCTGCAGCCGGCGCAGGGTGCAGGCGTCGCCCTGGTCGCGCAGCACGTCCAACACAAACAGCGCGTGTACCGAGATCTCGTGCTGCCGTGCCCACACGGCGTACACATGGTTCAGGCCGTACCAAAAATCATAGTACGCCGCGATCGCTTGTTGCAGCATCTGCTTCCCTCCTTCTTTTTTCGTCCGAATCCGGACTAAATCTTATCACACACCGGCTGCCATTGTCAAGCGCCCGCGCCCCATTTGACCGCCCGCCTGGCGCACCAAAGCGGTCGGCCGCGTTGGTCGGATGAAATGCTGTATAGATCTGCACATTGGGCGCGATCAGGGCATGGTTTCCGATGCGGATCACATTGTCATCCAAGAACGTGCAGTTCATGTTGACTTCACAGTCATCGCCAAAGTAAATATTGTTGCCGTAGTCGACGAAAAACGGTGCAGTGATCCAGAGGTTTTCGCCTTTCCCGCCGAGCAGCTCACCCAAAATCCGCTCCTTCTCCTGCGCATTGGCCGAATCTATCCGGTTATAATCCCGGATCAAGTCTTTCGCTCTGTGCCACTGCGTCAGCAGTTCTTCATCTCCGCAGTCATAGCGCTGTCCGGCAAGCATTTTTCCCGTTCTGTCCTATTCGGCTTCCTCCTCTGCGATGCCGCAATGCGTTTCCCGCCTTTATCCGAACACATTCCCCGTCCGGTGGCAATCGCTGGCCTGCGCCCTGCTTTTGTGTTATACTGGAGCTATCCTTTTGTGTGAGGCGAATCCTTATGTTCGACACCCTCTATTACCAGGACCCCTATCTGCGCGCATTCGACGCCACCGTGACCGCATGCACGCCACGGCCGGACGGCCTGTTTGCCGTCGTCCTGTCGGACACTGCCTTCTATCCCGAGGGCGGCGGCCAACCGGGCGACACCGGCACGCTCTCCGGCGTGCGCGTTGCCGATACCCAGGAGCAGGACGGCCAGGTCGTGCACCTGTGCCAGGGCGCGCTGGCGCCGGGCCAGGCCGTGCACGGCGAGATCGACTGGGTACGCCGCTTTCGCCACATGCAGTGCCACACGGGCGAGCACATCTTTTCGGGCATTGCCCGTGCGCTGTACGGCTGCCGCAATGTGGGCTTCCACATGAGTCGCGGCTGGGTGACCATCGACCTGACGCCGCCGCTCTCGCCGGAACAGTTGGCCGAGGTCGAGCGGCAGAGCAATGCCGCGGTCTTTGCCGACGTGCCCACCGTCGTCTCCTATCCGGACGCCGACGCCCTGCGCACGCTAGACTACCGCAGCAAGAAGGCGCTCTCCGGCCCGGTGCGCATCGTCGAGGCCGGCGGCCGGGACGTGTGCGCCTGCTGCGGCCTGCACGTCGCGCGCAGCGGCGAGGTCGGCTGCATCAAGGTCGGTACCCAGACCCCGCACCGGGGCGGCGTACGGCTGACGCTGTACATCGGCTGGGACGCCGTGCAGGACTACCACGAGAAGCAGCAGAGCGTCACCGCAATCTCCCACACCCTATCCGCTAAGCCCCACGAGGTCGCGCAGGCGGTCGCGCGCATGGCCGCGCGCAATGACCGCTGCGCCGAGGAGATCATCGCGCTGCACGCCGAGATCTTCCGCCTGCGCGCCGCGCTTCTGCCACAGAGGCAGGACAAGCTGTGGACGTTTACCCAGGGACTGACCCCGGTAGAGATCCGGCAGTTTGCCGATATCTTGGCCGAACAAGCCGGCTGGGCCGCTGTATTCTCCCATGCGGCGGACGGCACCTACCAGTACGCCATCTGCAGCCGCACCCAGGACGTGCGCCCGGTCTGCCGCGCGCTGAACGCCGCGCTGGACGGGCATGGTGGCGGCAAGGCCGCGGTTGTGCAGGGGGCGGTCTCTGCCGGGCAGGATGCAATTGAAGCCTTCTGCCAGGCCTTCCCCGCCGGCAGACCTGTTAAACCTGTGTAAAATATCCGGCGGCGCTCTTGACTTTGTCATCTTCTCTGGTTATAATAAACCCAATATTTTGCAAAGGAGATTTTTTCAACGCCATGGATGACGCTGACAGTCCGACCCCCTGCTATATTACCGTAGACTTTTATCATATGATCCTATAAATCGCATAAAACCCGACCCTTTCCCCCAAAAGGGCCATGGTTTTGTGCGTTTTTTTGTGAATCACTTTGATAGGTTTATCTGACAGGAGGTTTCCCCTTGACACAGTCTATTTTCTTTATGATTCTCTTGCAGGTCGTCTTGATCGCGCTCAACGCGGTCTTCGCCTGCGCCGAAATCGCTGTGCTCTCGCTCAGCGATGTCAAACTGGCAAAACTGGCCGAGGCCGGCGACAAGCGCGCGCTGCGCCTGGCGCGGCTGACCAGCCAGCCCGCGCGCTTCCTCGCCACCATCCAGGTCGCGATCACGCTGTCTGGTTTCCTGGGCAGCGCATTTGCGGCCGAAAACTTTTCCGACCCGCTTGTAAACTGGCTGGTCGGCCTGGGCGTCCCTATCCCAGCCTCCACCCTGGACGCAATCGCCGTCATCGTCATCACCGTGATCCTCTCTTACATCACGCTGATCTTTGGCGAGCTGGTGCCCAAGCGCTTGGCCATGCACAACGCCGAGGCGCTGGCGCTCGGCATGTCCGGCCTGGTCAGCGGCATCGCGCGGCTGTTCGCGCCGCTCGTCTGGTTCCTGACCCTGTCCACCAACGCCATCCTGCGCCTTCTCGGCATCGACCCGGACGCCGAAGACGACGAGGTCAGCGAGGAGTCCATCCGCATCATGGTCGACGCAGGCAGCGAAAAGGGCGTCATCGACCATGAGGAGAAGGAGTTTATCCAGAACGTCTTTGAGTTTGATGACCTGACCGCGGGCGAGATCTCGACCCACCGCACGGACGTGATCTTTCTGTGGATGGAAGACGACATGGATACCTGGGACGCAACCATCCGCCAAAACAATCACGTCCACTTCCCGATCTGCGGCGAGACCGTGGACGACATCCGCGGCGTGCTGAGCGCGAGCATCTATTTCCGCCTAACCGACCGCAGCCGGGAATCGGTCATGCAGCACGCGGTCCAGCCGGCCTACTTTGTGCCCGACAGCGTCAAGGCTGACGTCCTGTTCCGCAACATGCGCGACGGCCATCACCAGTTCGCCATCGTGCTTGACGAGTACAGCGGCATGTCCGGCATTGTCACCCGCAGCGACCTGATCGAGCAGCTCGTGGGCGATCTGGGAGACGACCCCACCCATCTGGAAATCGAGGCCCTTGGCGACAATACCTGGCGCATCCGCGGCAGCGCACCGCTGGACGAGGTCTCCGAGGCCCTGGGCATCCCCATCGAGAGCGAGGACTACGATACCTTCAACGGCCTGATCTTCGGCGCGCTGGGCACGGTGCCCGGGGACGGCACCCAAGTTGAGCTCGATATCGGCCCCATGCACATCAAGGCCATCGATATCCGCGATCACCAGACCAAGCTTGCCATCGTACACCTGACGCCCGCCGGCCCCGACGGCGGCCCGGAGCAAAATGTTGGAGGCGAAGGCCTTTGATACAATAAAAAATGCCCCTTCCGGGGCATTTTTTATTGCCTAGATGCGGTTACTGCATCTCGTAATAATGTGCGTAGATGCCGCCCTGGGCGAGCAGCGCCTCATGGGTGCCGCGCTCTGCGATACCGTTGTCCGCCACCACCAGGATCTCATCCGCGCCGCGGATGGTGGACAGGCGATGGGCGATGGTGATGGTCGTGCGGTTTTTGGCCAGCTCGGTCAGGCTCTGCTGGATCCAGCGCTCGCTCTCGTTGTCGAGCGCGCTCGTGGCTTCATCCAAAATCAGGATGGGCGGGTTTTTGAGGAACACGCGCGCGATCGAGATGCGCTGTTTCTGTCCGCCGGACAGGCGCGCGCCGCGCTCCCCGACAAAGGTGTCATAGCCGTCCGGCAGGCTCTCGATAAAGTCATGGATATTGGCCTTCTTGGCCGCGTCTATAATCTCCTCCAGGCTGGCGCCGGGCTTGCCGTAGGCGATATTTTCCCGGATGGTGCCGCAAAACAGGTATACGTCCTGCTGCACAATACCGATCTGGCTGCGCAGGCTTTCCAGTGTCACGCCACGCACATCATGCCCATCGATGGTCACCCGGCCGCCTGTCACGTCATAAAAGCGCGGCAGCAGTGAACAGATGGTGGTCTTGCCGCTGCCTGATGGCCCGACCAGCGCAATAGACCGGCCTGCCGGAATGTGGAAGGAGACGTTAGATAGGACCGGCGTATCGTCGTCGCTGTAATGGAACGAGACATTTTCATAGCGGACGTCGCCCCGCACGGCCGGGAGCGGCTGGGCATCCGGCGCGTCCTCGATTTCTGGCTCGGTCTCGATGACCGCGGTAAACCGCTGGAAGCCGGACAGGCCTTTCTGCATCATCTCGGCCAGCTCGACCAGGATCTGGATCGGGCTGATGAAGATCCCGATATAGAGTGCATACATCGCAAGATCGGCCGCCTGCATCTGGCCTTCTGCAATCAGATAGCCGCCAAAAACCAGGGTCGTGAGGTACATGAGCCCCTGAAAAAACAGGTTGCTCCCCATAAAGCTGCCCATGCACCGGTAATTTGCATCCTTGGACAACAGGAACCTCTGGTTACTCTTGCGGAATTTCTCGCGCTCGATATCCTCGTTGGCGAAGGACTGTACGACGCGGATGCCGGCCAATGTGTCTTGCAGGCTGGCGTTGACGTCACCAATCTTGCGGCGGTTGTCCAGGAAAGTGGCCTGCATGCGCCGGTTCTGCCGCATGGAGAAAAACAGCATGCACAGGACCAGCACGATCAGCGGGATGGCCAAGCGCCAGTTGATGAGGAACAGGAACACGAATGAGCCGATGATCTTGACGAGCGAGATGAACAGGTTCTCCGGGCCGTGGTGGGCGAACTCGGCGATGTCAAACAGGTCGGACACAAGCTTGCTCATCATCTGCCCGGAATTGTTCTGGTCATAATAGGAGAAAGACAACTTTTCGTAGTGGTCAAATAGCTTTTGGCGCATATCGCGCTCCATATTTGCGCCCATCATGTGCCCCTGGTAGCTGACATAGTATTTGCACAGGCTCTGGACCACATACATGACGAGCAGGCCAATGCCGATCGGCGGCAGCGCCCGCAAAATGGCCTCGCCCGGCCCGGTAAAGAGCGTGTTCGTCAGCGTGCGCAGGATCTGCGGATAGGCCAGGTCGATCAGGCTGATGACCATGGCGCACACAAGATCCAGAACGAACACGGTCTTATACGGCCCATAATAGCGGATAAACTTCTTGATGATCCCCATCGGATCAAATCCCCCTTCTTTCAAACAAAACAGTCTCTTCTGCACGGGCAAAAGAGACTGTTTTTATGCTGGCTTGGAGACGCCGCGGGCTTAGCCCTCGTACTCGTCCTCGTTTTCCCAGTTGTGCCAGACAGACTGCACGTCGTCGTTGTCCTCGAGGTTGTCGAGCAGCTTGCGCATCTTTTCCATGTCCTCGGCAGATTCCAGGCGGACATAGTTCTGCGGCACCATCTCGATCTCGGCCTCGACAAAGGTCAGGCCCTGCGCCTCGAGCGCCTCACGGACAGCGCCAAAGTCCTCGGGCGTGGTATAGATGGTGAAGGACGCCTCATCGGCCTGGAAGTCCTCCGCGCCGGCGTCCAGCGCCAGCATCATGACCTCGTCCTCATCCTTATCCAGATCCTCACGGTCCACGATCATGACGCCCTTCTTGTCAAACTGCCAGCCGACGCAGCCGGTCGCGCCCATGCCTGCGCCGAACTTGTCGAGCAGATGGCGCACGTCCGCCGCCGTGCGGTTGCGGTTGTCGGTCAGGGTCTCGACGATGACGGCCACGCCGCCGACGCCGTAGCCCTCATAGTTGATAGCCTCATAGTCCACATTGCCGTTTGCGCCGGAGTACTTGTCAAGCATGCGCTTGATGTTGTCGTTCGGCATGTTGTTTGCCTTGGCCTTTGCGATGACGTCGCGCAGGCGTCCGTTGACATCAGGGTTGGGCGAGCCGCCTTCCTTGATGGCAATCGCCATTTCGCGGCCGATCTTGGTGAAGATCTTGGCCTTCTTCGCATCGTTGGCGCCCTTGCGCTTGGCAATATTATGCCACTTGGAATGTCCGGACATAGTAATCGATTCGCTCCTTTTTCTTGTTTGTGTGTTATCCTTTAGGATTTTATCAAATATTTAGGCACTGTGCAAGGGTTCTTTGCAAAAATTATTGCATAACCGGCAAAGAAGCCGCCCATACTAGCCGTGAACCAAGCGAAAAGAGGTGATTTTGATGTCTAAGAACCCGAAGGCTGCCAACCAGAAAACCACCCAGCAGGCCGACCAGAAGAAGACGGATTCGTGCACCAATCAGAACGGCACGACGTCCTCGAACTGCCGCTAAGCCGGCAGGCTGACCACAAAGGGCCCGAACGGTCTGCATCCGTGCAGACCGTCTGGGCCCTTATACTTACTGCGCCTGCTGCCGTGCGATCACGTCGTACAGGGCGTTGATGCGGTCGTAGCGCCCCTTGAGGTACAGCCAGCCGAACAGCGCCTCGAGCGCAGTCGCATAAGCGTACTCGGCCTGCGAGGCCGCCTTGGGTACGCCGTGCACCTTGGTATTGCGCGCCCGGCGGAATACCGCTGTTTCCTCCTCGGTCAGCAGCGGCAGTAGCTCCTTGGCCGCGGCATACTGCGCCGAGGCGCGCACGAGCGCGACCGTATGGCTGTGCAGCCCCCGCGCTGTGGTCAGGCCCTCGGATACCAGGCGCCCCCGGGTCAAAAGCTCATAGACGCAGTCGCCGATGTGGGCCAGCGCGAGCGCAGACAGCTGGCCGATCTCGGCGTCATTCATGGTAACATGCAGATAGTCTTTCAATCAAATTGCCCTCCTTTGATTCCTTTGTCAATTATACCCGATGCGTCGGGGAAAAGTAAAGGGCTGGGGAAATGAAAGGGGGCCTGCCACATGGCAGGCCCCTCTCGCTTTGCAGATTTCCGTTTTTGATTGGCTTATTCGCCCTTAGGCGCTTCTGCCGCAGCGGCCGGCGCCGCCTGGGCCTCGGCCGCAGCCTTGGCCTTCTCGGCCTGTGCCTTCATCATGGCCTCGAACTTCTCCTTCTCTTCCTTGGTCGGGATGGGTTCGATGGCCCCCTTCGGGCAGGCCTTTGCGCACATCTTGCAGTTCTTGCACTTGTCGTAGTCGATGACCGCGACATTGTCCACCACGTGGATGGCGTCGAACTTACAGGTCTTCTCGCACTTCATGCAGCCGATGCAGGCGTTCGAGCACACCTTCATGGCCTGCGCGCCGCGGTCGTGGTTCATGCAGTTGACGTGAACCTTCTGCGCCTTGGGCACCAGGTCGATGAGGTGCTTCGGGCAGGCCGCGACACACTTGCCGCAGGCAACGCACTTTTCCGGATCGACAAGCGCCTTGCCGTCGACAATGTGGATGGCGTCAAACGCGCATTCCTTGACACAGGAGCCCAGGCCCATGCAGCCGAATGCGCACTCCTTCGGGCCGCCCGCAACGCGCATGGCTGCGGAGCAGTCCTGCAGGCCCTCATACTTGGCCTTGTCAATCGCGTTGCAGCCGCCGTTGCAGTGCACATGCGCAACCTTGGGTGCGGCCGCCTCGGCCTCAACGCCCAGGACCTCAGCGATCTTGGCCGCGCAGGCTGCGCCGCCGACCGGGCAGCCGTTGACCGGCGCCGTGCCCTCGACGATGGCAGCCGCCATCGCGTCACAGCCCGCGTAGCCGCAGCCACCGCAATTTGCGCCCGGCAGGCACTCACGCACGAGCGGCACACGCTCGTCGACCTCGACGGCGAATACCTTCGCCGCGATGCCGAGCAGCAGCGCGAACACGACGCCCATGATGAACAGCACGAGCACCGCGGAAACAATATTCATGATATCCATTTTTACAGATTCCTCCCTCGCTTACTTGAAGACCTGCAGGCCGGAGAAGCCCATAAAGGACATGGCCAGCAGAGCAGCCGAAACCAGCGCAATCGGGAAGCCCTCAAAGCACTTGGGGCACTTCGAAGTCAGGGCCAGGCGCTCACGCACGGACGCGAACAGCACGATGGCCAGCGTATAGCCAATACCGGCCGAAACGCCGAAGACAACCGAGCCGATGAAGGAGTAACCATTATCAATATTGCTGATTGCAGCGCCCAGCACCGCGCAGTTGGTGGTAATGAGCGGGAGGAAGATGCCGAGGGCCGAATAGAGCGCCGGCATGGACTTCTTCATGAACATCTCACCGCACTGCCCGAGCGTCGCGATCACCAGGATGAACGCAATGGTCTGCATGTATCCCAGCCCCAAAGGCTCCAGGATGAAATACTGTACCGCCCAGGACGCCGCCGAGGCCAGCGCCATAACGAAGATGACTGCCATACCCATACCGATCGCGGTATCGATCTTCTTGGATACGCCAAAGAACGAACAGCAGCCCAGGAACTGGACCATAATGTAGTTGTTGACCAGGATCGCGGCGATTGCCAGCGACAGCAGGTCGGTCAGACCCATGGAAGCAGGTAAATCAAACATTTACTTGCCCTCCTTTCCGGACATGATCTTCTGGATAGCGGCCAGGATAAAGCCCATGACCAGGAAGCCGCCTGCCGGCAGGATCATCATGGTCGCCGGGTTATCGACGAGGCCGGGGATCTGGATGCCCTTGTCGCCGATGATGCCGGCGGCAATGGTGCCGGCGCCCAGCAGCTCACGGACAATGCCCATGAGCACGAGCGCGAAGGTAAAGCCAAGGCCCATGCCCAGGCCATCCATGGCGGAGGGCAGCACCGCGTTCTTAGAAGCATATGCCTCGGCGCGGCCCAAAATGATACAGTTTACAACGATCAGCGGCAGGAACAGGCCCAGCGACGACGCAAGCGACGGGATATAGGCCTGCAGCAGCAGGTCGATGACCGTAACGAAGGTTGCGATGATCGAGATAAACGCCGCAATACGGATCTTATCCGGGATGAACTTGCGCAGAAGCGAGATCACGACGTTCGAGCAGATCAGAACGACGGTCGCCGCGATGCCCATGCCGATGGCGTTCGACAGCGAGGTCGAGGTCGCAAGCGTCGGGCACAGGCCGATGGTCTGCATGAATACCGGGTTGTCAAGCAGGACACCGGTCTTCAGATGCTCAGTCAGTTTCATAATGTAATTTCGCCCTCCTTTTAACCCAGCGTTGCGACATAGGCCGCCGCGGTGTTGACGCCGTCGGTGACAGCGCGCGAGGTGATGGTCGAGCCGGTGATGGCGTTGATGGTGCCGCCGTCCTTGTTGACCTGCAGCTGGCCGTCAGCAGGCTGGCCGGCAAACTGTGTGATCCACTCGGGGTCGGTCTGCGCCTTAGCGCCGAGGCCCGCGGTCTCACCGTGCGCCGTGACCTTGGCGCCAGCAACCGTACCGTCCGTGCTGATGCCGACGATCAGGGTCATCTCACCGCCAAAGCCCTTGGGGTTAACCTGTACGCAGTAGCCTGCGTCCTGGCCGTCAACGGTCGCCTTGTAGACGCCCGAGATTGCGGCGGCCGTGCGGCCGGCCGGCAGCGTGACGCCTGCGGCGGCCACGTCCTCGGCGCTCAGGGTAATGCCGAGGTCCTCAAACGAGGCGCCCGGGATGATCTCTTCCATCGCGGCATTTCGGGTGTCGATGTCGTTCTGTTCGATCAGCGGCGCAGTGATCTGGTTGACAAAGCCCAACAGCAGCGCGCAGATGAAGGTAATCAGGCCCAGCACCACGATCAGGCGGGCAATGCTCTCGCCCTTGTTTGCTTCACTCATGACTTACTTGGCCTCCTTCTTCTTGTCCAGTTCATAGCCGAACTTGCGCGGATGGGTCTTCTTGTCGATGACCCAGGCGAGCGTGTTCATCAGCAGGATGGAATACGATACGCCCTCCGGCAGACCGCCGAAGTAGCGGATGAATACGGTCAGCAGGCCGCAGCCGATGCCGAAGATGACCTGGCCCTTGGGCGTGACCGGGCTGGTGACGTAGTCGGTCGCCATGAAGATAGCGCCCAGCATCAGGCCGCCGGACAGTACCTGGCTGATCATCCACGCAAAGTGGCCCTGGCCGCCCAGCGGGAACAGGAAGGTCAGCACGGCAACGGTCAGGATGTAAGCGACCGGAATGTTGATGGTGATGACCTTACGCCAGACCAGGTATGCGCCGCCAAGCAGCAGCGCCAGCACTGAGGTCTCGCCGATGACGCCGCCGGTCTGTCCGAGGAACAGGTCGAGGACGTTGGCGTCGGGCAGCGCACCGGTCTTGAGCTGGGCCAGCGGGGTGGCCGTCGACATGGCGTCGGTCACCGTGACATTGCCGAAGAGCGGCAGCTCAACGCCCGGACGGGTCCAGGTGGTCATAAAGGCCGGCCAGGACGCCATCATGAAGGCGCGGCCTGCCAGGGCAGGGTTCATAAAGTTCTTGCCAATGCCGCCGAACAGCATCTTGACAATGATGACCGAGAATGCGCCGCCGATGACGGGCATCCAGATGGGCGCCGAGACCGGAACGTTGAAGGCCAGCAGGATGCCGGTCACGACCGCGGACAGGTCGCCGATCGAGGTCGGCTTGTGCAGCAGCTTGTTGTACAGCCACTCAAAAAATACACAGGAAATTACGGTTGCCACCGTCAGAACCAGCGCACGCGGGCCGAACGTAATGACAGCCACCACCAAAGCGGGCAGCAGCGCCAGGCAGACGTCGGCCATCAGGCTTCTGGTATCGTCGGCCGCCTTGATATGAGGCGAGGAGGTGACAACGACTTTGCTCAGATCATACATCAGTTTTTACCCCCTTACTTCTTTTCGAGATCGGCCTTGGCCTTCTCGGCTTCCGCCTTGGCCTTCTCGGCCGCGCGCTTGGCCTGGATCTTGCTCTTGGTCAGGCGGAACTGCGCCACAAGCGGGATGCGGGCCGGGCAGACGTAGGCGCACGAGCCGCACTCGATGCAGTCCATCGCGCCGCACTTGACGCTCTCGTCCAGGTCGCCGGCCTTGCCGTAGATATTCATATAGATGGGCAGCAGATGCATGGGGCATGCCTCGATGCACTTGCCGCAACGGATGCACTGCGGGTCTGCCACACGCTTGTCCTCGTCCTCGCAGAAGGCCAGGAACGCATTCGTGCCCTTGAAAATCGGGATCTCCAGCGAGAACTGCGCAACGCCCATCATCGGGCCGCCCATGAGCAGCTTATTCGGGGCCGCCTTAAAGCCGCCGCAGGCGTCGATGAGCTTTTCGACCGGGGTGCCGATGCGCACTTCCAGGTTTTTGGGCTCCGCAACGGCCGAGCCCGACACCGTGACGATACGGCGCACGACCGGCATGCCGGTCGTAAAGCGGCGGTAAACCGCGCCGGCGGTATCTACATTGAATACCGCACAGCCCGCGTCGGCCGGCAGCTTTCCGGACGGGACTTCCCGGCCGGTGCACGCATAGATGAGCTGCTTTTCTGCGCCCTGCGGGTACTTACACTTGAGCGGATACAGATGCAGGCGCGGGTCGTCCTTGATGAGCTCCTCGATCTTGGAAAATGCATTCTGCTTGTTCAGCTCGATGCCGATGATGCCGTTCTTGGCGCCGATGATGTCGCACAGCATCTTCAGGCCGCCGACCACTTCTTCCGGGCGCTCGAGCAGCAGGCGATGGTCGCTTGTAATGTAGGGCTCGCACTCGGCCGCATTGATGATGACCGTGTCCGCGACGCCGACAGCGCCCTTGATCTTGACGTGGGTCGGGAAGGTCGCGCCGCCATGGCCGACAATGCCGCCCGTCCAGATGTGGTTGATACGCTCGTCGTTCGTCATGGATGCGAAGTCATACGGATGCACCGACTCATGCAGGCGGTCCTCCCCATCGTTCTCGATGACGATGGACATGACGCGGCTGCCGTTCGGATGCAGCCGAGGCTCAACCGCGATGACCTTACCAGAAACGGTTGCATGCACCGGCGCGCTGACAAAGCCGCCGGCTTCCGCGATCATCTGGCCCATATCGACGATATCGCCCTTCTTGACAATCGGCTTTGCCGGAGCGCCGATGTGCATGGATACCGGCAGGATCACCTGCTCGGGAGCGGGCATCGCCTCGATAGGCTTGGTGTTTGTTGCGGCCTTGAATCCGGGGTCGGAATGTGTGCCCGGATGAATGCCGCCACGAAACGTGTACACCATTTTAAGATTCACCTCTCCAATTATTTTGTGTACTGCCACAGACGTGGGGGGGGGGGGGGGGGCGGGGGCGCCCCCCCGCACGTGAGTGTTAAACGGCGCTGGTGGGGTGGGGTGGGCCGCGTATTTATGAAAGAAATAAGGATATAA
>ERZ1090868.402-NODE-402-length-24197-cov-10.609312_pt1 | contig 24197 bp, 18 predicted proteins | sample MGYA00478475_ERZ1090868 | MGnify/ENA primary metagenome ERZ1090868 (study PRJEB33644, sample SAMEA5815747) | chicken gut metagenome | biome: Chicken; feature: Gastrointestinal Tract; material: Caecum | place: Ireland | collected 2019-01-01 | study: A study of the...
TAAATCACTCATATCATTTCCTCCAAATTGATTTGGTTTACACTTCATGATATGAATCTGAGCCGCATTTGGTTACAAAGAAAAATCAAACAACTTTTTTACGGGTATCTCCAGAGCTTCCGCGATATCAAACAGAAGATTCAGAGAGATCGACGTTCTTGTGTTGGGGGCTTCTATATTACTCATATGAGTCCGGCTGATATGAACCGCCTCTGCAAGCTGGCTTTGGGTCATACCTTTTGCTTTGCGGTAATAGGCGATCGTCAGCCCAAGCATACGCAGCTGATTCATTCTTTCGTTGCTCATAGGATTTCCTCCTCTCATTCTCAAAGGTATTTCAACGAGACTGTTCCATGGATCCGGGCGACAGCAACACTTTGGCACTTTTTCACAGGACGGAAAAGGTACTCATGTGGTCATCAGCGAGAGAAAGGTATTATACAGGTCCAAAGTCCCATATCCCCATTCACGGTTCGGATAGATCAGAGCGGGATCTCTCTGTGCACCGCGGATCAGATAACTTTTCAGTTCCTGTGTGGTAAAATAGCGGGACTGCGTGCGTTCCATGCCCCACTGGATCAGCAGCGCGGCTGCTCCCGACGCCAGCGCTACTGCTGCGCTCGTTCCGGTTCCCTCTATGTAGCTTCCCAGCGGGCCCGGACCGGTGACATTCACACCCGGTGACACAAAATCCGGCTTCACGTTTTCATCCGCAGTGTACCCTCTGCCGGAGTTTACATATAAACTCCCGGCAGCAGCGTCATAAGCGCCTGTGGTGATAATCGTCTCGGGTGTTGAGGGACTGGTCAGCGTTGTATACGGATCCGGGGAGAGAAAAGTGATATCCGGATCAGCAAAACCGGTGATCGGCAGCCAGAGATGAAATTCTCTGCTGCCGGGATCAACTCCATATACCTGAAGATTCCAGATCCCAGCGGTCGGCCGGGAGAACCGGATGACGATCAGCTGCCGTCCGCTAGCCGTGACAACGTCGTATTTGATGAAAATCCTGGTTTCTTCCAGTATGAAGCTGCTCGCGGTCTCCAGGGTCAGAGAAACCGGAATCCGCGGGATCGACTCCCCAGCCGGGGAACGAAATCCCACGGAAAACAGCTGTGGAGCCTGTCCCCAGAGCTCCATGGTAAACCCGGCGCTTCCTTCCGGTACCAGGATTTCCACGTTTACCGGTCCATCCGCCGAGGAGACGGTGCCGGAATAGTGATGTGCCATTCCCGCCTCGTTTCCGGCCGCTGTCACCGGAGTGATCCCCTGTATCTGTCCCAGACGCCGAAGCGTGAACGATAGCGGAAGCGAACCGGTACGGCTGCCCTGATTGCTCCCGAGCGCCAGGCAGATCACAAGAGGTTTCTGATAGAGCTGTGCCTTCTGCGTCAGGAACTGAATGCCCGCCATGATATCATTTTCCTGAAAAGCCACTGCGTCCGGCGAGAGATAGAAAAAATCCCTGAGATACTGCTTGGCCGGCTTTAACCGGACAACGACCAGATCCGCATCCGGCGCAGCGCCGATAAATCCCCGTCCTTCCTCCGGCGTTCCGGCCGCCACCCCGGCGAGGTAAGTTCCATGACCGTTAGGATCTGCCGCCGGCACGGCCGATCGGGGATTGTCTATCTGCAGCGCCCCGTCGATCTGATCTTTTGAATATTCGCTGCCGTAAGGGAAAAAAGACGGGGCAGTGCCGCTGCGGTCCGTCTGATCCCACAGCGACAGGATCCGCGTCGTACCGTCCGATCTTCGAAATGCAGGATGCGTATAATCGATCCCCGTATCTACGAACCCGAGGATCACGCCGGTTCCTGTCAGATTCAGCACCGGCTGGTTCTGCACCTGCAGGATTCCCGCGCTTTCCAGCGAAACAGTGTTGAGCGGCGTGTAGAGTTTCGGCACAGAATTATAGGGAATATCCCCGAACTGATTGTCGGGAAGAAGACGTCTCTCAAAAAAAAACGTGGAATACTGTGCATTCAGTTCAAAGGAATCCGCCCGGGACACCGGGCCGGACCGTGCAAAAGCATCCAGATAAAACGTCCGGACGATCAGGTCCGCATATTCTTCCGAGTAGACAAGTTCTTCCAGTGTCAATGGTGTACACCACCCGTTTTTTATTCAGTATACGATGCGCCGGCATAAAATATGAATCCCCATCTTCTTGTCCGGGGCAGGACCGCCTTTATTCCAAAAGTCCGCTGATGTCCCGGTCGGGAACCTCCATCGGATAATGATTATCAAAACATGCCTTGCAGATCGGGAGATCGCCGACCATCTCCTGGAGAAGCTCGATCGGCATATAGCCGAGAGAATCTGCTCCGATCAGTTCGCGGATCTCCTCCGCCGAATGCGTGTGGGCGATCAGCTGCTGGTTGGATGGCACATCGGTACCGAAGTAGCAGGGGTACAGAAACGGCGGCGAACTGATGCGCACATGGACTTCCTTCGCGCCGGCATTTTTCATCATTGTGATAATGTTCGCAATAGTGGTTCCCCTGACAATAGAATCATCCACAAGAACGATCCGTTTTCCTCTGACGACAGGTTCCAGGACACTCAGTTTGATCTTAACACTGGACTCCCGTTCCTTCTGGCTTGGCTTGATAAACGTCCTGCCGATATAACTGTTTTTGTGGAATGCCAGTGCAAACGGGATCCCGGAGGCCTCGGAGTAACCTTTTGCAGCTGTCAATCCCGAATCCGGAACGCCGACCACAAGATCTGCATCGACCGGATAAGTTCTCGCCAGCAGACCGCCGGCTCTGATCCGGGATTCATACACATTGATCCCGTCCAGACAGCTGTCCAGGCGGGCGAAATAAATATATTCAAAAATACAGTGGGCCTTCGTCACACTTCCCGGCATGAACTCAGACCGGAGCTGCCCGCTCTGATCCACCGTCACAATCTCCCCCGGCGCCACGTCGCGGACAAACTCCGCGCCGATAGATGTGAGCGCGCAGCTTTCCGATGCAAACACCCAGGCATTGTCGCGTTTTCCGATACACAGGGGCTTCAGTCCATAGGGATCCCTGACTCCGATCAGCTTTCTCGGACTCATGATTACAAGCCCGTATGCACCGCGGATCTTCTGTACCGTCTTCAGGATCGCCTCCTCAACAGTCGCCGAATGAACGCGTTCCCGCGCAATATGGTAGGCAATGATCTCCGAATCGATTGTGGTATGGAAAATCGCTCCGGTGTATTCCATTTCCTCTCTCAGTTCCATCGCATTGACCAGATTCCCGTTATGAGCAAGAGCAAGGGAACCTTTCAGATATTTCAGAACAAGGGGCTGCGCATTTTCCACGGTCGTTGCGCCGGTGGTAGAATAACGGACGTGGCCGATACCGATGTTTCCTTTCAGTTCCTGCAGTCCGGATTCCCGGAAGACCTCCTGGACAAGTCCCATACCCTTATGGAATTTTACCTGTCCTTTCGGGCCATTGGTGTCAGAAACGGCGATCCCGCAGGATTCCTGTCCCCGATGCTGCAGCGCGGAAAGACCGTAATAGATGGAAGAGCTCACATCCCCGCCGTCCAGGTCATAAATCCCGAAGACTCCGCATTCTTCTTTCAATCCGCTCTCGCAGTTTTCGAATTTTGCATTTTTCATGTCTGATCTGTTTCTCCTTTTCTTTGCATGCCCGCGGTACAGTCCCTTCCCGCAGTCGCGCTGCCGGGAAATTACTGCCGCATGGAATGAAAAAAAGACAAAAAGGCCATCCTGAATCGGGACCTCTTCGTCTCAGACTAAAATTATACGCTTTTTTACAATTTAGTGTCAATAGATTTTGACGTGTTCTTTTGATTTTATCTCTTTTTTATGGTCAGGGCCGTTTTTATGACAATTATTTCGGAAATTTTACCAAAATTGCAAAAATGAAAAAAAATACGTTGCAAACGCAGCCGGCCGTGATAAAATGGGAAATGTTTTTTTATGAAATGTCCGTATCGTTGCAACGAATCAAACAGGAGGGTATCATTATGGCAGTAAAGTATGTATTTGTAACCGGTGGAGTGGTTTCCGGTCTCGGCAAAGGAATCACTGCTGCGTCGCTAGGACGTCTCTTAAAAGCCAGAGGCTATAAAGTCACGATGCAGAAATTCGATCCGTATATCAATGTGGATCCCGGGACAATGAACCCCATCCAGCACGGCGAGGTCTTTGTCACCGACGACGGCACTGAGACCGATCTGGATCTGGGACACTATGAACGGTTCATCGATGAAAGTCTGGACCGCAATTCCAATGTGACCACAGGAAAAGTGTACTGGTCGGTACTTCAGAAAGAGCGTCACGGGGACTTTGGCGGCGGGACCGTTCAGGTGATCCCGCACATCACCAATGAAATCAAAAGCCGGTTTTATCATAATTCTGCCGAGGATCGGATCGCCATCATCGAAGTCGGCGGCACCGTCGGCGATATTGAAAGCCAGCCGTTTCTCGAAGCGATCCGCCAGTTCCAGCATGAAGTGGGCCACGAAAATGCCGTACTTGTCCACGTCACGCTGATCCCCTACCTGAAAGCCTCCGGAGAGATGAAGACAAAGCCTACCCAGGCAAGCGTCAAGGAGCTGCAGGGGCTCGGCCTGTGGCCAGACGTGATCGTATGCCGCTCCGAACATCCTCTGACACAGGAAATCCGGGACAAGATCGCTCTGTTCTGTAATGTCCCGAGCACACATGTTCTCCAGAACCTGGACGTGGAATATCTCTACGAAGCTCCGCTGGCCATGGAGCGGGAACATCTGGCTCAGGTTGTCTGTGAATCCCTTCATCTGCCATGTCCCGAGCCGGATCTGTCCGACTGGAAAGTGATGGTGCAGGCGCTCCGCACACCGGACAAGGAGGTGACAATCGCACTGGTCGGAAAATATATTCAGCTGCATGACGCTTATCTGAGCGTCGTTGAAGCCCTGAAGCACGGCGGGATCGCCGTTCACGCCAGTGTTTCCATCCGGTGGATCGACTCCGAAAATGTGACAGAGAGCAACGTCGGCGAACTGCTGCACGGCGTCGACGGAGTTCTGGTCCCCGGTGGGTTCGGCAACCGGGGGATCGAAGGAAAGATCACCGCGATCCGCTATGCGAGAGAGCACAGGCTTCCGTACCTGGGCCTGTGCCTGGGCATGCAGCTCGCAATCGTAGAATATGCGCGCAATGTTGTCGGATATCCGGATGCACACAGTATCGAACTGGATCCGGACACCAAACATCCGGTGATCTCCCTGATGCCGGACCAAAATGGTATAGAGGATATCGGCGGAACTCTGCGTCTCGGCGCATACCCGTGTATTCTCGCGGAAGACTCTTTGGCCTGCCGTCTCTACGGCACGGACCGCATCGAAGAGCGCCACAGACACCGCTATGAAGTCAATAATGAATACCGGGAAGCACTGACGAGCCATGGAATGAAACTGTCCGGACTCTCTCCGGACGGCCGGATCGTTGAGATGATCGAGCTGGACGATCACCCGTTCTTTATCGCAACACAGGCGCATCCGGAATTTAAGTCCCGTCCGAATCGTCCCCATCCGTTGTTCCGGGGTCTGATCCAGGCGGCTGCCGATCATCACAGCAACAGATCTGCTGAACAGTAAGCCGACATATTCTTCGTGACCGGCTGTTCCGATGATCACCGCAGCCCGGCGTACAGTCTGCATTATGCTCAGGCTGCCGCCGGGCTGCGGCGATCATAAAGTTACCGCGGAAACGTTTGGATCACATCTGCAGAACGCTGCAAAAAATGCGGCGGAAATGCAGCTTGTCCTTAAAAAAACTGCATAAAATCTCAAAAAAGTCAAATTTGATATTTACAAATTTGCAGATTTGGTTTATATTATTAGCCATAGTTGCAGAAATCCTGCTGCAGTTTGCAATCTGTAACTGTTCGGCTGGCTGAACAGTTACGGCAATTCAAAGAATGGAAGAGAAAGGGTGTTTGTATGACACAGAGGAGAGAGGGCGCCGGAAGCAGTTGTCCCGCGCTGTACAGTCCCCGATTTGAGCACGATAACTGCGGAATCGGAGCTGTCGTTAATATCAAAGGCAAGAAAAGCCACGAAACTGTTGAAAAAGCACTGAAAATTGTAGAAAACCTGGAACACAGGGCCGGCAAGGACGCCGAGGGAAAAACGGGTGACGGAGTTGGAATCCTACTGCAGATATCGCATAAATTCTTCTCCAAAGCCTGTCGTTCCCTCGGCATTTTTTTAGGCCAGGAGCGGGAGTACGGCGTCGGAATGTTCTTCTTTCCGCAGAACGAGCTGAAACGCAACCAGGCAAAAAAAATGTTTGAAATCATCGTCGAGAAGGAAGGAATGGAATTTCTCGGATGGAGAGAGGTTCCGGTTGTGCCGGAGGTTCTCGGACACAAGGCAAGAGAATGCATGCCCTACATCATGCAGGCGTTTATCAAAAAACCGGAAGACGTGAACAAAGGCATTGATTTTGACCGCCGCCTGTATGTGGTACGCCGTGTCTTTGAGCAGAGTACGGACAACACGTATGTTCCGTCTCTGTCCAGCCGTACGATCGTCTATAAGGGCATGTTCCTGGTCGGCCAGCTGCGGACGTTCTTCTCAGATCTGCAGGATTCCGCTTATGAGTCAGCGATCGCCATCGTTCATTCCCGGTTCAGCACCAACACGAACCCCAGCTGGGAACGCGCGCATCCGAACCGTTTTATCGTCCACAACGGCGAGATCAACACGATCCGCGGAAACGCGGACAAAATGCTCGCCCGGGAGGAGACCATGGCGTCCCCGATGCTTCAGGATGAACTCCACAAAGTACTTCCTGTCATCAACACGCAGGGATCCGATTCCGCGATGCTGGACAATACGCTGGAGTTTCTGACCATGAGCGGCATGGATCTGCCGCTGGCAGTCATGATCACCATTCCGGAACCGTGGGCGAACAACATGACGATCTCTCAGGAAAAGAGGGATTTCTATCAGTATTATGCGACGATGATGGAGCCGTGGGACGGTCCCGCATCCATTCTGTTTTCCGACGGCGATGTGATGGGAGCAGTGCTTGACCGGAACGGCCTGCGTCCTTCCCGTTATTACATCACAAAGGATGATCAACTGATCCTCTCCTCCGAGGTAGGTGTGCTGGATGTGCCGGAGGATCAGATCCTCGTCAAGGAACGTCTCCATCCGGGCAAAATGCTCCTGGTAGACACTATTCAGGGAAGAGTCATCAACGACGATGAGCTGAAAGAGACTTACGCAAAACGCCAGCCTTACGGAGAATGGCTGGACAGCAATCTGGTCGAGCTGAAAAACCTGAAGATCCCGAACCTGCCGGTTCAGGAATACAGCCGGACGGAGCGCGCAAGACTGCAGAAAGCATTCGGATATTCCTATGAGGAATACCGCACCGCGATCCGGAACATGGCGCTGAATGGTTCCGAGGGAATCGCCTCCATGGGCATCGACACACCTCTGGCTGTGCTTTCCCACCAGCACCAGCCACTGTTCAACTATTTCAAGCAGCTGTTCGCCCAAGTAACCAACCCGCCAATCGACGCGATTCGCGAGGAGATCGTCACCTCCACCACTGTGTACGTGGGACGTGACGGAAACCTGCTGGAGGAACGCCCGGTCAACTGTCAGGTTCTGAAGATTAACAACCCGATCCTGACCAACACCGATATGCTGAAGATCAAAAACATGAAGATCGACGGTTTCAAGGTCATCACCGTGCCGATCACCTATTATAAGAGCACTCCGCTGGAGCGTGCGATGGACCGTCTGTTTGTGGAAGTGGACCGCGCTCACAGAGAAGGGGCGAACATCCTTGTCCTTTCTGACCGCGGCGTCGACGAAAACCATGTGGCGATCCCGTCGCTCCTCGCTGTTTCCGCCGTCCACCAGCATCTGGTAAAGACCAAAAAACGCACCTCTCTGGCGATCATCCTGGAGTCCGGTGAACCCCGTGAGGTTCATCACTTTGCGACCCTGCTGGGCTACGGCGCCTGCGCGGTCAACCCGTATCTGGCGCTGGATACGATCCATGAGCTGATCCAGGACAAGATGCTGGAGAAAGATTACTATGCGGCGGTGGAAGATTATAACCACGCAGTCCTCTCCGGAATCGTAAAGATTGCCTCCAAGATGGGAATTTCCACGATCCAGTCCTACCAGGGCTCTCAGATATTCGAGGCGATCGGAATATCGCCGGAGGTGATCGATAAATACTTTACCGGAACAGTCAGCAGAGTCGGAGGTATCACTCTGCAGGATATCGCGGAGGATGTGGATAACCGTCATTCCGAGGCGTTCGATCCGCTGGGCCTGGAGACGGATCTGACACTGGACAGCATCGGAAGACACAAAGAGCGCAGTCAGGGGGAAGAGCACCGTTACAACCCACAGACGATCCACGCTCTTCAGAAAGCGACCCGCGAGGGTGATTACGAAATGTTTAAGAAATATACAGAGATGGTAGACCGCGAGGAGACGGGATACCTGCGCAGTCTGATGGACTTCAATTATCCCGCTGATCCGATTCCCATCGACGAGGTGGAAAGCGTGGACTCCATTGTCCGCCGCTTTAAGACCGGCGCGATGTCCTACGGTTCCATCTCCCAGGAAGCCCACGAGACACTGGCAATCGCTATGAATATGCTTCACGGAAAATCCAACTCCGGCGAGGGCGGAGAAAGCGACGAGCGTCTCGACTCCCCGGAACGGTGCTCAGCGATCAAACAGGTCGCATCCGGACGTTTCGGTGTGACCAGCAAATATCTGGTGAGCGCAAAAGAGATCCAGATCAAAATGGCACAGGGGGCAAAACCCGGCGAAGGCGGCCACCTGCCTGCCGGAAAGGTTTATCCGTGGATCGCGAAGACCCGTCACTCGACCCCCGGCGTCTCCCTGATCTCACCGCCGCCGCACCATGATATCTATTCCATCGAGGATCTCGCACAGCTGATCTACGACCTGAAAAATTCTAACCGTGACGCGCGCATCTCTGTGAAGCTGGTTTCGGAAGCAGGCGTCGGAACGGTCGCTGCAGGTGTAGCAAAGGCCGGCGCACAGGTGATCCTGATCTCCGGTTATGACGGAGGCACCGGCGCCGCGCCGAGAAGTTCCATCCACAATGCGGGACTCCCGTGGGAGCTGGGCCTTGCGGAGACCCACCAGACCCTGATCATGAACGGACTGCGCAATCGCGTCGTCATCGAGACGGACGGAAAGCTGATGAGCGGCCGTGATGTTGCCATCGCCGCGCTGCTCGGTGCAGAGGAATTCGGCTTTGCGACGGCTCCTCTGGTAACCATGGGCTGTGTAATGATGCGTGTCTGCAACCTGGATACCTGTCCGGTGGGTGTCGCAACACAGAATCCGGAACTGCGCAAACGGTTCCGCGGAAAACCGGAATATGTCGTAAATTTCATGCGTTTCATCGCACAGGAACTGCGAGAATATATGGCGAAACTCGGTGTACGCACCGTTGACGAGATGGTCGGACGCTCTGATCTGCTGAAACGCAAGGAGGATCCGAAGGGCTCCTTTGCCTCCCGCGTCGACCTCAGCGCAATCCTGGACAATCCGTATGCAGGCACGGGACAGAAGGTCACCTTCGACCCGAAAGCCGTCTACGATTTCAAGCTGGAACAGACACTGGACGAAAAAGTATTTCTAAAACAGCTGAAGCTGACCGAAGGAGAGACAAAGAAACTCCAGGTACATGTGACCAATACCGACCGTACCCTCGGAACGATCCTCGGATCGGAGATTACAAAAAAATTCAAAGATACGCTCCAGCCGGACACTTATGTGATAGAATGTAAAGGAAGCGGCGGACAGAGCTTCGGAGCATTTATCCCGAAGGGACTCACACTCCGTCTGGAAGGCGACTCCAACGACTATTTCGGCAAAGGCCTGTCCGGAGGAAAACTTGTGGTTTATCCGCCGAAAGACAGCAACTACCGCCCGGAAGAGAACATCATCATCGGAAACGTAGCGCTTTACGGAGCCACCAGCGGCGAGGCGTACATCAACGGTATGGCCGGCGAGCGTTTCTGTGTCCGCAACTCCGGAGCGACCGCAGTCGTAGAAGGCGTCGGAGAACACGGATGCGAATATATGACCGGCGGAAGAGTCGTGATCCTCGGAAGTACCGGAAAGAACTTCGCTGCAGGTATGAGCGGCGGTATCGCTTATGTGCTGGATGAGCACAACCTCCTGTATCGTAACCTGAACAAGGCGATGATCTCCATTGAGGCTGTGGACAGCAAGTACGACATTGCCGAACTGCGTTCCCTGATCGAGCGCCACGTAGAGCACACCGGCTCCGCCAAAGGCAGCTATATTTTGGAACACTTCAACGATTTCCTTCCGAAATTCAAGAAGATCATTCCGAATGACTTTAAACGTATGATGACACTCAGCGCTAAGCTGGAAGAAAAAGGACTTGACAGTGAACAGGCGCAGATCGAAGCATTTTACGAGAGCCTGCGCAGATAGGAGGAAACAATGGGAAAACCAACTGGATTTTTAGAATATGAACGTGTGGACGGTGCCTGCGTTCCTCCGCTGGAGCGCATTAAGAACTTCCACGAATTTCACAGCGGACTTTCCACCCGGGAGCAGCAGCTCCAGGGCGCCCGCTGTATGGCCTGCGGCGTACCGTTTTGCCAGTCCGGAAAGATGATTTCCGGGATGGCGTCCGGCTGTCCGCTGAACAATCTCGTACCGGAATGGAACGATCTGGTCTATCTCGGCAACTGGGAGCAGGCGTACCGCCGTCTGGCGAAGACAAACTGCTTCCCGGAATTCACTTCCCGGGTGTGTCCGGCGCTCTGTGAAGCTGCCTGCACCTGCAACCTGAACGGTGATCCGGTGGCAACGAAAGCAAACGAACGTGCGATCATCGAAAACGCCTGGAAAACCGGGCTGATCCAGCCGGAACCGCCGAAAGTCCGCACCGGAAAGAAAGTCGCGATCGTCGGAAGCGGTCCCTCCGGACTGGCAGCCGCCATGCAGTTAAACCGGCGCGGCCATCAGGTGACTGTTTTTGAGCGTCACGACCGGATCGGAGGCCTGCTCCGCTACGGCATTCCGAACATGAAGCTGGAAAAGGATGTGATCGACCGCAGGATCCGCCTGATGGAGGAGGAAGGCATCACCTTCGTGACCAATACGGATGTTGGGAAGGACAAGAAAGCCAAGGAACTTCTGAAAGAGTTCGACCGGGTGCTCCTCTGCTGCGGAGCCTCCAATCCCAGAGATATCCAGGCGCCGGGAAGAGACGCAAAAGGCATCTGGTTTGCCGTTGATTTCCTGCGGACCGTGACAAAGAGCCTGCTGGATTCCGACCTGAAGGACAAGAAAGTTCCCGATATCAAGGGGAAACACGTTGTGGTCATCGGCGGAGGAGACACCGGAAACGACTGTGTGGGAACATCTATCCGTCTCGGTGCAAAATCTGTTACACAGCTGGAGATGATGCCGCAGCCGCCCCTTACCCGTACACCGGAAAATCCGTGGCCGGAATGGCCGAGAGTCTGCAAGACCGACTACGGCCAGGAGGAAGCCATCGCCCTGTACGGTCATGATCCGAGAATTTACCAGGCGACCGTGTCGGAATTCCTCAAAAACAAAAACGGAGAACTGTCCCAGCTGAAGATCGTTCATCTTGAGCCGACAAAAGACGAGAAGACCGGACGGACAGTGATGCAGCCGGTTCCGGGTTCCGAGAAAACGATCCCGGCGGATCTTGTTCTGATCGCCGCAGGATTTCTCGGAGCGGAAAAATATGTGACGGATGCTTTCCAGACCGCGCTCACCGAGCGCACCAATGTGAAGACAGCAGCCGGCGGTTATCAGACCAGCGTGCCGAATGTTTTCACTGCCGGAGATATGCACAGAGGCCAGTCGCTGGTCGTATGGGCGATCCGGGAAGGCCGCGAGGCCGCGAGAGCAGTGGACGAATCCCTGATGGGATACTCCAATCTGTAACCAGTGCTTTGTGCCGGGCCTGCAGGCCCGGCCGCAGGGCGTTATCCACTCACTCATGCAGGTAATGCATGACCGTAAAAGCAAGTAGAAAGGAGAGCGGGACTGCAGCATTCACAGCAGTTCATCCAGCTGAACTGTTACGGACATTCTGTTCCGGCAGACAGAGGTGCGAACAAGCCGGATGCAGCGGTTCCCATCAGAAAATGGCAAAATATACAAAAAGTCAGATCCTTGAAATTGCCGAGGAGGAGGATGTGGAATTTATCCGCCTCCAGTTCACCGATATGAGCGGTATGATGAAAAATATGGCGATCACCGCCGGGCAGCTGGAACATGCGCTTGAAAACAAATGCACCTTCGACGGTTCTGCCTTCGAGGGTTTTGCCGGTATCGAAGAGTCTGATATGTATCTTTATCCGGATCTCGATACTTTTGCGATCCTCCCATGGCGTCCCCAGCAGGGCAAAGTGGCGCGCATGATCTGCGACGTCTACGACCAGGATGGAAAAAAATACGAGGGCAGTTCCCGGACGATTCTTCAGAACATTCTTGACCGGGCGGCCGCTCAGGGGATCGAAGCCCAGGCCGCTCCGGAATGTGAATTCTTCCTGTTTCACACAGACGAAGACGGAATGCCCACCGTGACCACTCATGACAAGGCCAGCTATCTGGATCTCGGCCCTCTGGATCTGGGCGAGAATGCAAGAAGAGACATGGTCCTGACCTTGGAGGAACTGGGTATCGGCGTGAAATCATCGTTCCACGAGGTCGCATCCGGTCAGCATGAACTGGATTTCCTGCCGGCGCCTGCGCTTCAGAGCGCCGACCAGATCATGACCTTTAAATTCGCTGTGCGCATGATTGCAAAACGCCACGGGCTTCACGCTACTTTTATGCCGAAACCGAAAACCGGTGTACACGGCTCCGGAATGCATCTGCACTTTTCCCTGGAAAAAGACGGACGCGATCTGTTTCGGGATGATACAGACCCGATGGGGCTGAGCAGCGACGCCTATTATTTTATCGGCGGAATCATGGAACATATCCAGGGGATCACTGCGATCTCCAATCCGCTGGTGAATTCCTATAAACGACTGGTTCCCGGTTTCGGCGCGCCGGTCTATGTGGCCTGGTCCGTCCGCAACCGCAGTTCTCTGATCCGGATCCCGGATGCACACGACGGACTGACACGCATCGAACTGCGTTCTCCGGATCCATCCGCAAACCCATACCTGGTACTGGCGGTCTGCCTGGCGGCAGGGCTGGACGGCATCCGCAGAAAAGTTCTTCCGCCGGACCCTGTGACAGAGAATATTTTTGAGATGAGCGACCGAGAAAAAGCAGACCGGGGGATCACCATGCTTCCCTCCGATCTGGGCAAAGCAGTGGCCGCCCTGGAACAGGATGCGTTTCTGCGCGGCGTGCTGGGAGAAACTTTCGTATCCCAGTACATTGAAGCAAAAAAGCAGGAATGGGCAGACTATATTCCGCAGGTATCATCCTGGGAGATCGAACGGTATCTGCACCGTATCTGACAGAAACTATTAAGGGGCGATTCCAATGAGCAGTATTCTAGTGGCTTTTCCAAAACAAGAGGACGGGAAACGTATCGAACGGCTTCTGACCGGATACGGTTTTTCTGTCGACCACATCTGCACAACGGCTGCTCAGGCGCTGAGTGAGATGAACCTTCTTGACGGCGGCGTTATCATCTGCGGTTATAAACTGCCGGACATGTTTTTTTCGGAACTTCAAGAATGTATGCCGCCCACCTTTGAGATGCTTTTGATCGCATCCGAACGCATACTCGGACAGATGGACAGCAGCGGCGTTGTAGCCCTTTCAATGCCGCTCCGCGCCTGTGACCTGGCGGAAACTCTCCAGATGATGCTTCATCCGAAGAAGAGAAAAAAGACGCCGGACCGGAAAAAGAGGGATCCGAAAGAGCAGCAGATCATAGACTCCGCGAAAAACCTGCTGATGGAGCGAAACCATCTGACAGAGAGCGAAGCACACCGCTATCTGCAGAAATGCAGTATGGACAGCGGCACCAATCTGGTGGAAACCGCACAGATGGTGCTGACATTAATGGATTTTGAAAGGAACTGAAAATAACTATGGTTAAGATCAATGAAAATTATCTGAAACTGCCAGGCAGCTATCTGTTCTCCACGATCGCACAGAAGGTAGCCGCCTACACCGAAGCACACCCGGAAGCCGACATTATCCGTCTCGGCATCGGCGATGTAACCCAGCCGATCGCTCCGGCGATCATCGACGCCGTTCACAAAGCGGCGGACGAAATGGGAACCCCGGAGGGATTCCACGGCTACGCACCGGATCTGGGCTATGAATTCCTGCGCAGCAAGATCGCGAAGGAAGATTTCCAGGCCCGCGGCTGCGACATCTCCGCGGATGAAATCTTCGTCTCCGACGGAGCAAAATGCGACTGCGGAAACATTCAGGAAATCTTCAGTCTCGACAACCGCATCGCTGTCTGCGACCCGGTCTACCCGGTCTACGTGGACTCTAACGTCATGGCTGGAAGAGGCGGCGTCTACGATGCGGCTACAGAACGCTTCACCGACATCATTTATATGCCCTGTACTGCAGAGAACAATTTTGCGCCGGAACTTCCGTCGGAGACGCCGGATCTGATCTATCTGTGCTTTCCGAACAATCCGACCGGATCCACACTGACCAAAGAACAGCTGCAGCAGTGGGTGGACTATGCCAACAAGAACGGTGCTGTCATCCTCTACGACGCAGCCTACGAAGCATATATTTCCGAGGAGAATATCCCACACTCCATCTACGAGTGCGACGGTGCGAGAACCTGCGCGATCGAATTCCGCTCTTTCTCGAAAAACGCCGGCTTCACCGGTATGCGCCTTGGCTTTACCGTTGTCCCGAAAGACCTGAAATGCCAGGATGTCATGCTGCACACCCTCTGGGCGCGCCGGCACGGAACCAAATACAACGGAGCTCCTTACATCATCCAGAAAGCAGGAGAGGCCGTTTACAGCCCGGAAGGAAAGGCACAGTTAAAGAAGCAGGTGGCTTACTACATGCAGAACGCCCATGTCATCTATGACGGCCTGAAATCCGCCGGCTACACCGTTTCCGGAGGCGTCAACTCTCCCTATATCTGGATGAAGACCCCGGACAACATGACCTCCTGGGAGTTCTTTGACTATCTGCTGGAGCACGCAAACGTCGTGGGAACACCGGGTTCCGGCTTCGGACCCAGCGGAGAAGGCTACTTTCGCCTGACCGCATTCGGCACTTACGAAAACACCGTAAAAGCTGTCGACCGCATGAGAAAACTGTAATAGCAGAAGCGGACGAAAGCCAGGGAGAACCTGCGCCCGGCGGCAGACGGGGAACGAGCGCGGGAAGCGCGAGGTGAACGCAGGCGTATGGGATGCGTGCTCACTCCGACCTCCGGACAGGCGCAGAAGAAATGTGCGCCGTTCGCAGAGCAGCCCCGGGGATTCCTCTTTCCTTTCTGTCTCCGAGGCCGTCTGCGCCCGGCGTACATTTCTTCTGCGTCTGTCCGTCTGTAGTCGCAAGCACTGCATTTCCATACGCCTGTGCCCATCCCCGCACTTCCTCGTCGCCCGTCCTCCGTCTGCGCCGCGCACAGGTTCTCCCTGGCTTTCTGAGAGTGTAGACGGAAGGGGTGAACCCCCACGCCGCCACTCTCAGAAGGCGCCGGAAGGCCGCCGTGCGCACCCGCTGTCTCCGGCTCTGTACGGGCCTGTGTATGGGCGCGGCGCGAGGCGGGCGGAGAAATTATGGAAATGCAGTGCTTGCGACTACAGGCGGACACGGGCGGGGAGGATGTCCGACGGGCACAGAGCGGTCAGAAACCATCGCACGAAACAAGACACACGCACCGCTCTGCGAACGGCGAACAGCAGCCCCGCACGCGTCCGAATGTCGGAGTGAGCACGCATTCCATAATTTCCCCCGCCGGCCGCGCTGCGCCCATACACAGGCCCGTACAGGGCCGGAGACAGCGGGCGCGCACGGCGGTCTTCCGGCGCCTTCGTCCAAAAAAATTAAAATTAGGGGTTTACAACACGAAAACAATTTGTTATGATGTAACACAATTAAAAGCTGTGAAGGAAACTCTGCAAGTGAAACCTGACAGGAAGCGGATGTCACCGACTGAGAGCATCGGCATAGGGGAAGCCTGCAATAGGGAACATTCCGGAGCTGGTCTGTTGAACACGGCGGTTTGAAAACGTTAAGTAGGCAGATCCGTGAGTACGCGTTAAGTATAAAATGAGATGGTGTCAAAGATGACACAATGCGGGTGGTACCGCGGGAATCTTGAATAACTCCCGTCCCGGAGCAGATTATCAGAATTCTGTTCCGGGACTTTTTATTTTTTAAAAGTTCCGGAACAGGGGAAAAGGAGAGAGAGACTATGGAATTTGTAACAGGTGTAACACAGCGAGACGAATGGTGCATTGCCGATCTGGCAGCCGCCCCCGAAGAGTCCCGGGGAAAGATCCGGGGCGCCGTCCACAATATCCGGGATATGGGAGAGATTTCCTTCCTGATCCTCCGCAGATATGACGGACTGGTACAGTGTGTCTGTGAAGAGAGTAATTCCGGCTTATCTCTGAGAACTCTGAAAGAAGGCGCAACGGTGGAGGCCGAAGGCATCTCCCGCCGGGAAGCGCGCGCGCCGGGCGGGACGGAGCTTCGTCTCACCGGCCTTCGGGTCCTCTCACAGCCGGTGGAGCCGATGCCGCTCCCGATCAGCAAATGGAAGATGCATACCTCCCTGGAGGCCCTGCTGAACAACCGTCCGATTTCTCTGCGCAACCTGCGGGAGCGGGCGAAATTCCGGATCCAGGAGACGATCACCCGTTCGTTCAGGGATTTCCTTTACAGTCAGAACTTTACGGAGATCCACACTCCGAAGATCGGCGCCCGCGGCGCGGAAGGCGGAGCAAACATCTTTAAACTGGACTACTTTCATCACCCGGCAGTCCTGGCACAAAGCCCTCAGTTTTACAAACAGATGATGGTTGGCGTCTTTGACCGGGTATTTGAGACCGGCCCGGTATTCCGGGCGGAAAAGCACAACACAAAACGCCATCTGAACGAGTACACCAGCCTGGATTTCGAGATGGGCTATATCGACAATTTCACGGAGATCATGGAGATGGAGACAGGATTCCTGCGCTACATGGTGGAAGAACTGAAAAAACGATGTGAAAAGGAGCTGAAACTGCTGGATGTCACCTTGCCGGATGCGGAAAAGATCCCATGTGTTCCCTTCACAGAGGCAAAAGAACTGGTGCATCAGACCTACGGCCGTCCGATCCGCAGTCCTTACGACCTGGAGCCGGAGGAAGAGGAGCTGATCGGAAAATATTTCAAAGATACTTACGGTGCAGACTTCGTTTTCGTCACTCACTACCCGTCAAAAAAACGTCCGTTCTATGCGATGGATGATCCCGCAGATCCGAAATACACGCTGAGCTTCGACCTGCTGTTCCGCGGCCTGGAGGTGACGACCGGCGGCCAGAGGATCCACGATTACCCGATGCTGTCGCAAAAGTTGAAAGACCGCGGGATGAGCGAAGAAGGCATGGAGCAGTACCTGAGTGCATTCAAGCACGGAATGCCGCCCCACGGCGGACTCGGCATCGGACTGGAACGTCTGACCATGCAGCTGCTCGGCGAGGACAACGTCCGGGAGACCACGCTGTTCCCGAGAGACATGAACCGGCTGGAGCCGTAACCAGACGATCAGAAAGGAGAAACCATCATGGCTGAAAAGATCACACTCGAAACCATCGACTACGTCAGCATCCTGGCAAAGCTGAAACTGACGGACGAGGAGACAGAAAACGCCCGCAGCGATATGCAGAAAATGCTGGACTACGTAGAAAAACTGAACGAACTGGACACGGACGGCGTCGAACCGATGACACACCTGTTCCCTTACGACAATGTCTTCCGGGAAGATATCGTCACAAACGGCGACGCGCGGGAGGAAATGCTCGCCAACGCGCCAAAGACCAAAGACGGACAGTATCTTGTGCCGAAGACGATCGAGTGACAGGAGGGAAGAGAAGATGACAAGGAAAACCACGACAGCGCTTGACCTGTCCCGGGAGATCCGGGAGAAAAAACGTTCCGTTCGTGAGACGGTCCGGGAAACGCTGAAAAATATAAAAACGCTGGATGACTCCATCGGAGCCTTCCTGTCGATAACTCCGGAAGAAGAGCTTCTGGCGAAAGCTGACGCCATTCAGAGACAGATTGACGACGGGAGCCTGACCGGGCCGCTGGCCGGCGTGCCGGTGGCGGTCAAAGACAACATCTGTACCAAAGGCCTTGCAACCACCTGCGCGTCCAGGATTCTGGATAATTTTGTTCCCCCTTACAGCGCTTCTGCTGTGGAACGCCTGGAGGCTGCAGGAGCGCTGGTGATCGGAAAGACAAACATGGATGAATTTGCCATGGGCAGCACCACAGAGACCTCCGCATTCAAAGTTACGCGGAATCCCCGGAACCCGGAACATGTTCCCGGCGGTTCTTCCGGCGGCTCCTGTGCCGCTGTGGCCGCGGGAGAGGTCCTTCTGGCCCTCGGAAGCGATACCGGCGGATCCATCCGCCAGCCCAGCGCTTTCTGCGGCGTGACAGGCCTGAAACCGACCTATGGCACCGTCTCCCGTTACGGCCTGATCGCCTATGCATCCTCCCTGGATCAGATTGGTCCTGTAGCCGGAAACGTCGCTGACTGTGCGGCTCTTCTGGAAGCGGTCGCAGGCCACGACCCGAAAGACGCCACTTCCCTGCAGCGGCCGGACGGCACCTCCTTCACCGAGGCCTGTGTTCCAGATGTCCGGGGCATGAAGATCGGAATCCCGAAAGCCTATCTGCAGGAAGGGCTGGATCCGGAGGTCCGGGATGCGATCCTTCGGGCGGCCGATACTTTCCGCAGTCTCGGCGCGGAGGTGGAATCGTTTGACCTTCCGCTGACGGAGTACGCGATCCCCGCCTACTACCTGATCGCCTCGGCGGAAGCCAGCTCCAACCTGGCACGTTTTGACGGCGTCAAATACGGTTACCGGTCTCCGGAAGGCGAAGGACTCCATGAGATGTACAAACGGACCCGTTCCGAGGGCTTCGGCCCGGAGGTGAAGCGCCGGATCATGCTCGGAAGCTTTGTGCTCAGCGCCGGATATTACGACGCCTATTACCTGAAGGCGCTGCGGACGAGAGCACTGATCCGCGAGAGTTATACCCGCGCGTTCCAGTCGTATGACCTTCTCCTGGCACCGGCTTATCCGACCACAGCGCCGAAGCTTGGCGTTTCTCTGGAAGATCCGCTGAAAATGTATCTGGGCGACATCCACACAGTTTCCGTCAACCTGGCCGGCCTTCCGGCCATCAGCATTCCCTGCGGCTGTGACAGTCAGAGGCTTCCCATCGGCATGCAGCTGATCGGAGACGCCTTTATGGAGAAAAAGATCATCCGCGCTGCATACACCTTTGAACAGGCAGCGGGAACTGCGGCAGAAAGGAAGGAGGCCTGACCATCATGAGAAAACAATATGAAACAGTGATCGGACTGGAAGTCCATGTGGAACTGGCGACAAAGACCAAAATCTTCTGCTCCTGCCCGACGTCCTTCGGCGGTGCGCCGAACACCCACACCTGTCCGGTCTGCACCGGAATGCCCGGCGCGCTCCCTGTCCTGAACCGCCAGGTCGTGGAATACGCACTGGCTGTGGGACTGGCTGCCAACTGCGGGATCAACCAGTACTGCCGGTTCGACCGGAAAAACTATTTTTATCCGGACAACCCGCAGAACTATCAGATTTCCCAGCTTTACCTTCCGATCTGCCACGACGGCTATGTAGAGATCGAGACGGCCGGAGGTCCGAAGAAAATACGGATCCATGAGATCCATATGGAAGAGGACGCCGGAAAACTGATCCACGACGAGTGGGAGGACAGTTCTCTCGTGGATTTCAACCGAAGCGGGGTTCCTCTGCTTGAGATTGTCTCCGAGCCGGATATGCGCTCTGCAGACGAAGTCATCGCCTACCTGGAAAAGCTGCGCAGAATGATCCAATACCTGGGCGCTTCCGACTGTAAGCTGCAGGAAGGTTCCATGCGGGCGGATGTAAACCTGTCCATAAGGGAAGCGGGCGAGACTGCTTTCGGAACCCGTACCGAGATGAAAAACCTGAACTCCTTCAAAGCCATCCGCCGTGCCATTGAAAACGAACAGGAACGGCAGGCAGAGCTTCTGGAGTCCGGAAAACCGGTGATCCAGGAAACCCGCCGCTGGGATGACAACAAAGAAGCCTCCCGGGCCATGCGATCCAAGGAGGATGCTAAAGATTACCGGTATTTTCCGGATCCGGATCTTCCTCCGGTACTGATCCCGGACGAATGGATCGAAAAGGTCAAAAAACATCTCCCGGAATTCCAGGAAGAGAAAGCACAGCGCTATGTCCGGGACTATCATCTTTCCGAATACGACGCCGGACTACTGACGGAATCCAGGAACATCGCCCGGCTGTTCGAGGAAACCGCCGCTCTGTGCAAAAAGCCCAAAAAAGCAGCCAACTGGCTGATCGGCGAGACGTTGCGTCTGCTGCGGGAAAAAAATATGGATCCGGAGGATCTGGATTTCTCACCGGCTCACCTGGCCGCGCTGATCGACCTTGCCGACAGCGGAGCCGTCAACAACCAGGTGGCGAAAAAAGTATTTGAACAGATTTTCGAAGAGGATGTGGATCCGGAAATTTATGTAGAAGAACACGGCCTGAAAACCGTCAGCGACACCGGCGCGCTGGAAGCGGCGGCCCGAAAGGTGATCGAAGAGAATGCAGACGCTGCCGAGCAGTACCGGCAGGGAAAAGGAAAAATCCTCGGTTTCCTGATCGGACAGCTGATGCGCGAGACCAAAGGACAGGCAAATCCTTCCCTGGCCGGGGAGATCCTGAAAAAACTTCTGTAGTCTTTTATGTATAATTTTTCTTCTGGCGGAAATCATAAGGAAGAAAAGGAGGTACTGACTATGAGAGGACTGGATTACACAGCGCTTACTATTGTGATTATCGGCGCTGTCAACTGGGGATTGATCGGCTTTTTCAGTTTTGATCTGGTAGCGTTTATCTTCGGAAATATGAGCTGGATCAGCCGTATCGTATATGCACTCGTAGGCATCTGCGGCCTTTATATGCTTTCCGTTTACGGCCGTATTTCAGACCGTTCTTCCAATAACTGATACCGTCGGAAGAAAAGAGCGAAAAAAATCCCGGTACCGTCCGACCATGCTGCTGCAGACAGTTTACCTGTCCGCGGCGCGGTCGGAGAGTGACCGGGAATTTTTTTATTGAAAGATCCTGATTTCCTTATGAATTTTTCATAACGATACTGGATACCGTATCCGCTACATGTTCACAGGCGTCTGCGCACCGCTCCAGATACTCGTAGATTTCCCGCCATGCGATGATCTGCTGGGGATGATCTTTACACACCTCATGGAGCTCGTACATATTATTGATAAACATCTGATCAGCCTCTTCCTCCAGGGTGTTGATCTTGATCACGATCTTTTTCAGAGCTTTCGAATGGCGGAAGTCAGCCAGCTCTCTCAGCAGATTGCAGGTTTCGTTACAGCAGCTGATCACCACGTCCAGTGTTTTCAGGGCCTCCGGGCGGATCTGATCGATATGGTTGATATAAATACGGATGAGCACTTCCTCGATCTTATCGGTGATCTCATCAATGTTCTGGCTGAGCATCAGGATATCCTCCCGGTCAATCGGGGTGATAAAAGCCTTCGCCAGACGGTCAGTGAGGACATGCTTTTTGTCATCCGCCTCATGTTCGATCTTATGGATCTCCTGGAGCTTTCCGGCGATCTGATCGGGATGAAAATCTTCCAGTGTCTTTTTCAGAAGGTCAGCAGCGCGGCTTGCTTCTTCCGCACATGCGATAAAATTATCATAATAAAAGGTATCCTGTTTCTTTGACATCTTTCTTTCTCCTTTTCTCCTTTGTAACTGTTGTCACAGTTCAAGTTCATTGCCTTCTCACACCTGTTGCTCAGAACAGAAGCATAAACACTTTAGCCATCACAAAGCTGATCAGACCGCAGCCCGGGAACGTAAAGATCCAGGTAAGCATCATATCCTTGACCACACTGAAATTGATTGCTGACAGCCGTCTGACTGCGCCGACCCCCATGATTGCGCTGGTCTTCGTGTGCGTTGTGGAAACCGGAATTCCGAACAGACTGGAGAGCAAAAGGCAGAACGCTCCGGCAAGGTCCGCTGAGAATCCCTGATACCGTTCCAGTTTTACCATGTCCATTCCGACGGATTTTATGATCTTTTCTCCGCCGACACTTGTTCCCAGCGCCATGACGACACTGCACAGAAGCATCAGCCATACGGGAATTTCTACGCCTGCCACACCATTCTGGCCATTGGCAAACGCCAGGCCGAGGAAAAGCACACCGATAAATTTCTGGCCGTCCTGGGCGCCATGCATGAAACTCATTGCGGCCGCGCCTAAAATCTGAGCTCCGGCAAAAAAGCGGTTGGTCCTGCCCCGGTCCATCCGGTAACAAAGGATCGTGAGCACCTTACAGATCACCCAGCCGCTTGCGAAGCCGAGCAGAAGACTCAGGACCAGTCCATAGAGTACTTTTACCCATTCGTCGAAATTAATACCTCCGATCCCCTGCTGGATCGCAATCGCAGCGCCAGAAAGTCCGGCGATCAGACTGTGGCTTTCACTGGTGGGAATCCCGAAAAAGGAAGCCGTCACACTGTAGACGACGATGGACAGAAGCGACGCGCAGAGCGCGATCAGAGCATTTCTCGAATCGTTTCCGAAATCCACCATGTTGCTGATCGTGGATGCCACAGAGCTGTTGATCTGTGTCATTACAAACACACCGAGAAAATTGAACGCCGCACTCATCCAGATCGCAGTCCGGACATTAAGGCAGCGGGTGGTAACGCAGGTCGCGATCGCATTCGGCGCGTCCGTCCACCCGTTGACAAAAATAACTCCCAGAGTCAAAAGAATTGTGATCGCCAGAACCGGGCTGGAGATCATCGCCTGCCAGAAATACGAAAAAGAAATATCCATGTAAATCTCCTTTTTATCTTATCTGTAGTTACTGTTTTCCATATTTGTTCGTTTCTTCCCGCCTTCGGCAGACCTGCGAACAAATATGGAAGAAAACGTGCTTGGCACGAGGGCACAGCTGTTTTTCCGACATACCAAACTTATTTAAAAATATCATTGCGGAATTTTTTTGTCAATACTATTTCAACATGGTTTTTACATTTCATTTACTTTTTCTTAACTTTCTATGCGATCTGTTTCAGGATTTCCGTCAGCAATCCTGCAAGGGAGGTAAACAGAAAACATGCCGCCGCTCCCAGCCCTGTGGGCAGAAGGATCGCCAGAACTGTCCACCGCAGGCTGCGGGTTTCCCTGTAGATCGTCGCACAGGCAGTTCCGCAGGGCCAGTGCATCAGAGAAAACAGGATCGTGCTGACCGCCGTGACCCAGGTCCAGCCATGGTCCGTCAGAAGACAGAAAATAACGGAGACATCACTGATCTGCTGCAGATTTCCCTGCGCCAGGTACATCATCAGCATCACCGGAAGAACAATCTCATTGGCAGTCATTCCCAGTATAAATGCCGTCAGGATCACACCGTCCATTCCAAGAAGCCCCGCAAAAGGATCCAGAAAGTCCGTACAATAGCGGAAAACAGGTGTATCCCCGATCCTGACATTCGCCGCCAGCCAGATCACAAGACCGGAGGGCGCGGCGATCACAACGGCACGGCGGAGAACGAAAAGTGTCCGGTCAAAGACCGAACGGACGATCACCTTTCCGAACTGCGGCCTTCGATAAGGCGGCAGTTCCAGAGTAAAAGCAGAAGGTAGTCCCTGGAGCACCGTTCCCGACAATATCCTGGAGGCGAGCAGAGTCATACCTGTCCCCAGAAGGATCACCGCTGCCAGCAGCAGCGCCGACAAAAAGCTTCCTGCCAGCCCCGACACACCTCCTGCCAGGAACATGGAGATCAGCAGCAGGATGGTCGGAAATCTTCCGTTACAGGGAACCAGACTGTTGGTGAGGATTGCGATCATCCGCTCCCTGGGCGAATCGATGATCCTGCATCCCGTCAC
>ERZ1090868.403-NODE-403-length-24169-cov-12.869827_pt1 | contig 24169 bp, 21 predicted proteins | sample MGYA00478475_ERZ1090868 | MGnify/ENA primary metagenome ERZ1090868 (study PRJEB33644, sample SAMEA5815747) | chicken gut metagenome | biome: Chicken; feature: Gastrointestinal Tract; material: Caecum | place: Ireland | collected 2019-01-01 | study: A study of the...
GTTTTTACTTATACAATACAATTTTATTTTCTGCTTTTTTGGGCTTAGTGTCGCTTAGTGTCTTGGGATCACAGGCTTTCTCCAAGGACTGCGCGGACGCAGTTGGCGGCGGGAAAGTCTTTTTTGCCCATTCCGTAGCCGGTCTGCCGGATGATCATCTGGGGGAGGCGGCGGTATTCGTCGGTGTAATATTTGAGGATCGCAGCGCCTGTCGGGGTGCACAGTTCTCCTTCGATGGGGCCTGCATAGCAGGGGATGCCTTCCAGGATCCGGGCGGTCGCCGGGGCAGGAACGGGAAGGATTCCGTGGGCGCAGCGTACCTGGCCGTAGCCGACATTCACAGGGGATGTCACGATCTTGTCTGCGCCGATCTCACGCATCAGCAGTGCGCAGCCGGTGATGTCTGCAAGGGCGTCTGCGGTTCCGACTTCGTGGAAGTGGATCTCGGATACGGGTCTGCCGTGTACACTTGCTTCGGCTTCCGCTATGATGGAATAGATGTTCTTGACGTCTTCTTTTACCTGTTCGGGAATCTCCAGGTGTTCGATCAGGTGTGCGATCTCCGTCATTCCGTGGTGTTCATGGGAATGGTGTGTATGCCCCGAGTGGCTGTGAACATGTGCGGATTCTTCTGAAGACTCGGCGTGCGCGTGAATATGCGCAGAGTTCTCCGGATCCTCTGAGTGCTCATGATCGCCATTCTCATGGTCGCTGTGGGTATGGCTGTGTGTCTGTGCATCGCCCTGTGACAGTGCAGCATCCGGATGGTGGTGAACATGATGATGGTGTTCCTCTGCGGAACCGGATACTGTGGCGGAAGTCTGAGACGGGAGTTCCAGGCTTTCCTCTTCTACTCCGTTCACTGTCACCTCCGCATGGGTCCCGACGATCCCGCATTTTACTGCTTTCTGCAGATCCACATGCACCCCGGGGATTCCGAGGTTGTTCAGCCGGTCAGCGAACGCCTGTCTGTCGGGAAGCAGATCGGCCAGTGCGCCCATGAGCATGTCTCCGGCTGCTCCCATATTGCATTCCAGGTATAAGATTTTCATGATTTGCGTCCCTCCATATGATTGATCATGCTGGCCAGATATCCGGCGCCGAATCCGTTGTCGATGTTAACGACACTGACTCCGCTGGCGCAGGAGTTGAGCATGGACAGCAGGGCGGAAAGGCCGCCGAAGTTTGCTCCGTATCCGATGCTCGTCGGCACCGCGATGACCGGACAGTCGGCCATGCCGCCGATGACGCTGGCAAGCGCGCCTTCCATCCCGGCGATTGCTACGATCACGCGGGCGCTCATAATGTCGTCCACATGGCTCATCAGGCGGTGCATTCCCGCCACACCTACGTCGTAGAGACGTACGACCTCATTTCCGTAGACCTCTGCGGTAAGAGCCGCTTCCTCTGCCACCGGCATATCGCTGGTTCCTCCTGTCGCCACGACGATCTTTCCGATCCCGTCCGGTTTTGGCATCTCTCCTACGATGCCGATCCTGGACAGGGGATCGTAGTGAAGGTCAAGTTCCGCCGCGACGTGATCCGCCGCTTCCTGGGACATTCTGGTGATCAGCACGGTTTTTTCGTGCTCCCGCACCATTTCCGCGGCGATCTTCAGAATCTGGTCCGGCGTTTTTCCCGCTCCGTAGATCACCTCGGCCATTCCCTGGCGGATCCCCCGATGGGTGTCGACTTTTGCAAATCCCATATCCTTATAAGGCTCTGTCTTGATCTGGAGCATCGCTTCGTCAGGCGTTAACGTTCCGTCGGCCACTTTCTCCAGCATTTCTTTCCATTCTTTTTTGTCCATAATCTTCAGCTCCAAACTTAAATTGTAAGTGTCCTGACCCACTCTTTCAGTGTGTCCACCGAATCTCCGGCATTCAGCCGTTTTCCGGGAAGCCATCTGGCGGTCTTACTACACAGCGGTTTCAGCTTGCTCTCGGTGTCTCCGAGACCGCTTCCGCCGGATGTACAGAACAGAACGATCTGTTTCCCCGAAAAATCATACTGCTCCAGGAATGTGCTGATGATCCTCGGCGCTTCGTACCACCAGATTGGGAATCCGAGAAAAACAGTCTCATACTGTTCCATGTTTTCAACAATTCCTTTGATCGCAGGACGAGAATTTTGATCCTTCATTTCTGCCGTGCTGCGGCTTTTTTTATCCATCCAGTTCAGATCTGCTTCTGTGTAGGGAACTTCCGGACAGATTTCAAAGAGATCTGCTCCGGCTGCCTCCGCAAGCTTCTCCGCTGTCCGGCGGGTCATTCCGCTTGCGGAAAAATATGCCACAAGTCGTTTGGTTTCCATAGTCTTACCTCCGTTTCATTTTTATGGGTTCCATGACGCTGCCTGCGATCCGCCGTGCAAACGGTCTGCTCTCCGACACCGGACGGATCCTTCCGCACCGGCCGGGAGCGCTGCAGCATGTTGTATCAATATTGTATCAGATCTTATCGTATATAGAATACAACCTGAAGTGTACTCCAGGTCAAGCGTTTTTTCCACTCCTGAGACTTTTTTCAAACTCAAGATAAGTCATGCAAAAATAGATCAGATAAATCCCTCCGAACATCAGCACTGCCGAGCCGAAATAGTACCACACCGGATCGGGAACCCCTGTCTGTGAGACGAAGGCATCGCTGATATAGGCGCAGATCCCGCCCGAGAGGAGCATACCGGCCAGAAACGGACACAGGTAATAGATGGCGATCTGGCGCAGGATTACCCGGTGCAGGTCTTTTTCCCGCATACCGAGCCGGCGCAGGATCTCGTACCGTTTCCGATATTTTCCCGCGTCGCTCAGCTGCTGGACTGCCAGCACAGTCAGCGCAACACAGAGGAATACAAGACCGATATAAAACAACGGAAACATCATAACGGAGAATATGAATCTCATGCGGTAGGTTTCGTCGGATTTTATCAATACGGAACTGTTGGTGACATACATCGTGTCTGTCCCATACCCATGATCCTGATCTGCCGCTTCCCATTCATACCAGTCATCATAAAGCATCCCCTGACCGCCGTTTATGCCCTGGAGTTCATACAGTTTTTCCTGAAGCTCCGGCGCCGCGCTGCCTTCAATCTCCGCCATATACAGAGAATAGTACGGCGTCATTTCACTGGCGGCAGAATCCGGTACGATCAGAAGATAATCTGCGCCGTTTTGCCCGTTCTGCTCAAATCCTTCTGTCTCGATCCCGGCGCAGTAGTAATCCTTCCGCCCTATGTTCACCGGACGTTCCGCGATGGTCTCCGCCACATGCCTCAACCGTCCTTTGATCTGTACGAGATATTCATTTTCACCCAGGGATACTTCCTCTCTGCCGAGCATCCTCCGCAGGAAATTGTAATCACTGAGCAGCATATACGTATCATAGCGGAAATAAGAGGAATCATCGCTGACCCCTGAAGTGACCTGCAGGAGTGCATCTCTCCATGTTGTTGTTTCGTTGCGCCAGATCCGGTAGACATGGGAGGATACAACCGTGTTACAGCTGCGAACAGCAGCTTCTTCCTGTTCAAAATCCGCGTCCGGTTCCTGCCGGTAAACGGCCACATCGAATGGCCATTTTTCATCCGACTGTGTCAACTGAAACCGGTTCAGCATCAGGGCGCAGGAGATTCCCACCAGTGCCACAGCAAAGAGCACGGTCAGGGTCCCCATGGTAAATCGCATGGTACGGATTTTCGATGCCAGCTGGCGGAGTACAAACACATTTCCATGATTCCACACGCTCTTTCCGCCCTTTCGGATATAAGCGACAAGGAAGGCGGAAAGTCCGATATACATCAGATAAACAGCGGCCAGCAGACCCAGGATCAGAAACCATACGCTTCCCATCGTGATCTTTCCCCGGTACATCAGAACGCCGAAGCCGACAATGTATGCAACAGACAGGAAAAACAGCCACCGGGCGGACATGCTGTTTCCGGAGACTTCCTTTTCGTTTTCTCTTTCCTGGTCCAGGAGGCCGCGGATATTCAGTTTCCGGAATCTTCGATGATTCCGGAAAAGAGCCAGAAAATAGGCTCCGGCATAGATTCCGGCCGTCATGGCGAAGATTTCCCACTTCAGAACAAGTTTCAGGTGATATTCCGTCTGCAGGACCGCGTAGATCAGCGTCGTCAGTACCTGCTGAAAGAAGATTCCCGGAATGAGACCGAGCAGAAAGGCGAAGAATCCCAGCAGTGTATTCTCCTTCAGGAACAACCTGGCAACCTGTTTCTTGCGGAATCCCATCAGCAGATACAGACCAAACTCCCGGCTTCGTCTTTCCGCCATAAACCGCACCATGTAATGGATCAGCCAGATCACAAGCAGTACGATAAACACCGTTACCATACCGATCATCATCGCAAACATCCCGGCATCCGAGCTGAGCTGCTGAATATCGTCCGAAAAGATCATGGAGTGGAAAGCAAACATCAGCGCTGTGATCAGAATCATGGTAAACAGATAGACAAAATAATTTTTGACGGAGCGTCTGGCGTTACGCCATGCGAGTTTATTCAGCATCCGGATCACCTCCCGTCAGAGACAGAACGTCCAGAATTTCCTCCAGAAACTCTTTCCGGTTCTCCTGTCCCCGGATCAGTTCGTGGAATATACGGCCGTCCTTCAGAAACAGGATCCTCCGGCAGTAGCTGGCAGAAAACGCGTCATGGGTGACCATAAGGATCGTAGCGCGCATTTCCCGATTCATCTCCGTCAGTGTTTCCAGCAGTGTCCGTGACGCGTGGGAGTCAAGCGCCCCCGTCGGCTCGTCTGCCAGCACCAGCTGAGGATGATTAATCAGCGCCCTTGCACAGGCACACCGTTGTTTCTGTCCGCCGGATACCTGGTAGGGAAACTTATCTCTTAAATCTCCGATCCCCAGACGTTTCATCATCTCCATGGTCCTTGTGCGGATTTCCTTCGGGGAGTGACTGGTCAGTGAAAGCGCCAGTGCTATATTTTCCTGTATGGTCAGGGTATCCAGCAGATTGAAATCCTGAAAGATAAAACCCAGATTTTCTTTCCGGAAATCGGCCTGGGCATCCTCTTTCAGGAGCGTGATATCCTGGGCGCCGTAATAGATATGTCCGGAAGTTACCCGGTCCACGGTAGCCAGAAGATTCAGAAGGGTCGTCTTGCCGCTGCCGGAAGCGCCCATGATCCCCATAAATTCCCCTTCGCCGACCGTAAAAGAAATCCGGTCCACTGCCTTGACTACATTGTCCCTGGTTCCGTAATACTTTTCGACATCCTCCACACGAATCAGTTCTTTCATTATCTGTCATCCTTTCCGAAAACGATTTTTTTCTGCGGTATTCCGGAAGATGCCGTAAAGGCAGCGGCTTTTCCGGAATGCTGCTCTTCTTCTCAGAAAGGATAACAGAAAGTTTTCTGCGTTCCTATCGACCTGACCGGATAAAATCTTACAGTTCTGAAAGATAAGAGCCGGACTGCGAACGCGCAAACAGACTGCCGCCATCCGGGAAATAAAAAAGGATCCGGGTGTATTCTCCCCGGACAGACTCCGCATCGATACGGATCGAAAGTTTCCTGCAGAGTTTCCTGCACAGATACAGGCCGAGTCCGGTGGAACCGTCCGCCTGTCCGTCCGCCTTTTTTCTGCCATTGCTTCCGGTAAATCCCTTGTCGAAAATCCTTCCCAGTTCTTTTTCCGGAATCCCGATTCCGTGGTCCTCCACAGCCAGACAGACGCCGGACTTTGCCGCCGGACAGTAGATCCGCAGCGTTCCGGATGAGCCGTTTCTGTATTTTACCGCATTGACGAATACTTGCCCGAGCATGAACTCCAGCCATTTTCCGTCACTGTACACCGTCGTTTTCCCGTCGATCAGGAGATCGATCTTCATCCGGTTTCTCCGGAAGTATGCCTGGTAACGGTAGACTGCTTCAAGAACCGTATCACGCAGCGGAAGTTTCCGGATCAGATAATCTTTGTAGACAGAGTCAGACCGCGCAAAATACAGCGCTTTTTCCACGATCAGGTTCAGCTGCTCTGCTTCTTCCAGGATCCTCCGCGTTTCCTCTGTGCGGTGATTGCCGCAGATCAGGCAGATGGATGTCAGAGGGACTTTGGCCTCGTGGATCCATCCCTCAATAAACTCTTTATATTCTGTGTGCTCGGTTTCCAGATGATGGACTGTGTTGATGACTGACCGGCTGGACCGGCTGAGCAGTTCCCGGTACAGCCGGTCCTCCAGTCTCCAGGGAGCCGGCATCAGTTCCGCGAGGAGATACGGTTTTTCCAGGTGATCCAGCGTCTCAAAAAGATGGTCGAAATAGGTTTTTCTCTGATACCAGTTGATCCCCAGCGCAGCCAGCAGACAGATACTGACCGCCGCCAGGAGAAGGCTGCACTGCAAGGCAGTAAGACCGCACACCAGAAGATAGCCGCTGACAACAGCCATCCCGGCAAGACAGGCCAGGATCATCATCAGTCTGTCTTTGAGATAAGCAAGAAACGTCATATCTGATACCCCTGTCCTCTTCTCGTCCGGATCAGTTCTCCGGCTCCGATTTCCTGTAACTTTTTCCGGATCCTTGTGACATTAACGCTCAACGTATTGTCATCGATGAAGATCTGATCGTCCCATAGATCATCGAGCAGATCTTCCCGGGAGACGATTTTTCCGTCGGAGACAAACAGACGGTAACAGATCCGCTGCTCCGTCCGCGTCAGTTCCGTTTTTTTCCCTCCGGCGGCGAGACTGCCGTCCAGAAGATCCAGTGTGACACCGTGACAGACGATCTTAAAATCCTTCCTTTCATTTCCGGGATCGTCTGCCGACCCGGAAGCTGTCTGTCCGAAGTCCGTTTCTGAAGGGCCGTGATTCTGCCGGCTCCGTTTCAGCACGGCGGCGATCCGCGCCAGAAGAACCGGGGCACAGTAAGGCTTGACGATATAATCATCCGCACCGGAAAGCATTCCCTCCAGTTCGTCCATGGGTCCGCTGCGGCCGGTAAGAAAAATAACAGGGATCTCCTGCGTCTGCCGGATTTTCCGGCACAGTTCCAGACCATTCTGTCCGGGCAGCTGGATATCCAACAGAACAAGATCCGGCCGGGTTTTCTGAATCTCAGACAGAATCTCAGAATCATCCTCCGGCGTCACCGTTTCATACAATGCCTGTTTCAGAAAAAGGAGCAGTTCCCGGCGCTGCTCTTCGTTATCTTCCACGATAAAAATCCGATACATCCCATTCTCCTTATGTCAGATCATTCTTTCCCTGTACCCCTGCGGCGTCTGTCTGCCGGAAGTAACGAAGCACCATCGGGAGAGCAACGGCAAAAATCAGGAGATCGGAAACCGGTCCCGCAGACTGGAGCCCCAGCAGACCAAGCAGGCGCGGCAGTGCGATCAGCGCCGGAACATAAAAGACGATCTGGCGGCAGAAGACCAGGAGACTGCTCGGCAGTGTACGCCCGACCACCTGGAACAGGGTACTCACACAGGACATAAATGTCGAGAAAGGAAGCGCCACACAGATCAGACGAAGCGCCGTCGCTCCGATCCGGATGACGTCCGCGTCATCCCGGAACAGGCCGATCAGACCGGGAGCAAACAGGATTCCCACTACGGCAAAAGCACACATGCTGAGCATGGCTGTTTTCGCGGTAAACCAGAAGGCGTCCTTGACACGCTTATAATTTTTCATTCCGTGGGCATATCCGATCACCGGCTGGCATCCCTCGATCAGCCCCAGGGAGACTGCATTGGAAAGATAGAGCAGACGGCTGGAAACACTCATCGCGGCAATCGCCGCGTCTCCCCATCCGCCGGCCACCCAGTTCAGGACTATGTTAGCGAACATATTACAGCCATGGCGGCACAGACTCGGAAAGCCAGTCTGGAACAGAAGCTTATACTCGCCGAACGAACGGTACATCAGGCGGAACGAGATCCGTACCTCTGTTTTCTTTCTGACATAATAGCTGATCAGGATCGCCCAGGCGATGATCTGGCTGAGTGCTGTGGCGATGGCTGCGCCTGAAATCCCCCAGTCAAACACAAAGATAAACAGCGGGTCCAGAACCATGTTCAGCACACCGCCGGTCACCTGCCCGATCATGCTCTGCCGGCTTTTGCCCTCCGCCCGGATACACTGACTGAGCGCCAGGCTGCTGGCCGAAAACGGTGCGCCGATAAAAATATACCTGCCGTAAGCAACCGCGTAAGGCAGATTGGTATCCGTTGCGCCGAGCAGACGCATCAGAGGCGCTCCGGCCGCAATTCCAACGACAGCCACGATCAGTCCGAACAGAAAACTCAGAAAAAAAGCGGTGCTTGCCGTCCGATCCGCTTCCTGCTGCTGTTTCGCGCCAAGCATCCGTGAGACAAGATTCGATCCGCCGGTTCCCACCCAGAAACCCAGCGCGTTCAGGATCATCGAGATTGAGAAGACAACGCCGACCGCCGCTGTGGCGCTGGTTCCGATCTGTCCGACGAAAAACGTATCCGCCAGATTATAGACGCTGCTGATCAGTGTAGTGACCATACTCGGCACAGCCAGCGACATGATCAGACCGGAGACAGGCGCCTCCGTCATCTTTTGATACAATTCCTGGGAATCTTTTTTCTCCTTTCCCATACAAAATCCCTCTTTCTCTGAAGTAATCATTGTGTAACCGTTCAGCCGTCCGAACGGTTACGGATTGCTGCAACTGTTTCTATTATATCTCATTCCCTACTTCCTGTCACGTAAATAAAATCAGACAGGGACATACGCCGTAACAGTTCAGTCATCTGAACTGTTACGGCATCCAGCCATTAAAAATCGCTTCGCGATGGGCTGGATGCCCACAGGCACTATGTTTTCACACGGTCTGCGCAGTAGATGCGCAGACCTGGCTGAACTGTTACCATGCGTCAGTATGTCCCTGTCCTCTGTTCAATCCCCGAATGATCATAAATGCAGCCGTTCAGCGGCTGAACAGTTATCACAGATCCGAAAATGTTCAATTTTGCTATTCTGTCCGGTTTACACTCTCTCCAGCGCGTAGAGAGCAGCGCCTGTTGCGCCGACGATCTCAGGTTCCTCACAGATATAAAGTTTCGAGCCGATCTTCTCTTCCACTGCCCGCACGACGCCCGGATTCTTCGCGACTCCGCCGGTCATCATAAATTCCGGTTCCATGCCGACACGGCGCAGAAGACCGAACGCCTTGTTTGCGATCGCATGGCAGACTCCGTCGGCGATATCCGCCTTTTCCTTATTGTTCGCGATCAGAGAAATCACCTCCGACTCGGCGAAGACAGAACACATACTGGTGATCTCAATCTTCTCCTTGGAGGTCAGAGCGATCGCGCCAAGTTCGTCCAGAGATACCTCCAGCGTCCGGGCGATCATCTCCAGGAACCGTCCCGTTCCGGCGGCACATTTGTCGTTCATGACGAAGTCCTTCACCTCGCCGTTCTCGTTCAGCCGGATCGCTTTGCTGTCCTGTCCGCCGATATCGAGGATCGTGCGGATCTTCGGGTTAAAATAATGAGCGCCCTTTCCGTGGCAGCTGATCTCCGTGACATTCTCATCGGCAAATTCGATGCTGACACGGCCATATCCGGTGGAAACGATCAGAGAGATATCCTCCCGCGTGAGGCCTGCTTTTTCCAGCACTTCTTTCAGCGCACGGTCCGCGCTGACGCCGGATTTCGCTCCGGTGCGCACCACAGAAAACGCCCGGATCTTTCTGTCCTGGTCCATGACCACCGCGTTGGTGGAGGTGGAACCGCTGTCTATTCCGATTACATACATTGCTTTGTCTCCTTTTTTCTGTTTTTCCGGCTGGCTGCTTTCCGGGCGCAGAGACTCCAGAAAGGCCTCGATCCGTGTGCGGATCTGTCCGCTGCTCTGGCGGGTATAATCTGTCTCCAGCAGAAGCATCGGACGGTCCAGCCAGTCTTTGAGCCACGCATATTCGTATGCATAATTGTCACAGAACTGTACGGTGTGGTAAATAATACCGTCCACACTTCCGGCGCTCCGCCGGATCAGTTCATCCCGGTTTGCCGCCTGTTCCATCCGCATACACGGGAACTGGCTCAGAAGTCCGCGGGTGTATGCGGTGAGAAGTTCATTCTCGTCCACAAGGATCTTTCTTCCAAGTCCCGTACAGGTCAGATCGAAGGCAACGTTCGCATTGTTTTCCTTCAGGATCTTTTTGATACTCTCGTTTGCCCTCGCTCCGATAATGCCGATGTTCAGCGTATGATCTTTGACTGCATACTGCTGTTGTTCCTGAAGTCCCCGGATATAGTTCAGGAAACCTTCCTCGCCGAAGGTCTTTCCGGAAAAATCCTCATACTCATGGATCATATCGCGGATTCTCTGCTCATAGAGAGTGATTCCCGCGTCCTTTGTGATCCGCGGCGTATCCAGCATATAGATAAATTTATCCGGGAATTCCTCACGGAGTACGTCGTAAAGCCGGCGGATACTGTCGCAGCAGGTCGTCAGGATCACGCCCTCATACTCACCGCTCATCATTTTCTCGAGCACACCTTTTGCAAAGCTGCAGATATTGGGGTGCATCCGGATTTCCGCCTGGTTGAAATTTGTCACGTCCGGCTCGATCCGTTTCATTTCCACACCCATGGATTCGAAGATCTCCACAGGAGCATATTTGCATATATACCCTAACATATCTTTTTTGTCTCCTTTTCCGCGTGCTCTTCTTCGTCTGACGATTCCAGCATTTCCAGAAACGCTTCCAGACGGGTTTTGATCTGTCCATCGTGGCTGTTGCGCCGGTCGATCCCATCGCCGTCCAGGATCAGCATCGGAATATCCATCTCTTTCATCTTTTCCTTCAGAAGGACGCTGCCGCCGGAGGACTGTTTGCATCCCCAGTGGCAGAACTGGATCACGGCGTCCGGATGAAGCGTCTCCGCCAGTTTTCCGACCATCTCCGCTTTGTGGGAGTAGGAACCGTTGTACAGATTCCGGATGATCTTCTTCGCCAGTGCATGGAACGGTTTCGTCTCGTCCATCTCTTCCATGGAATCGATGATAATGTCGCTGGCAATGATCTGGTACTTCTCGTTGGTGTTGAAGTATTCCTTCAGCGTTTCCTGATAAAACGGCAGCAGATGGATCCAGAGGATCTTCTTCCCCTCAAATTTCGGATACGTCTTGATATCCTCGATCATAAAACGGATCAGGTCCAGGAATTCCTGAGTTCCGATCATCAGGTGCATTCCCATCATCATATAAAGATGGCTGATCAATTCTCCCGGATAATACCGTTCGCTCTGCAGGCGGAAGAAACGCATCAGTTCTTTTCTTGTCTCATTTTCGATCCGGATCGATTTTCTCAGCTTTTCGACGTCAAACGGCTTTCCGAAGCGCCGTTCCAGTTCGACCGCGAAATCTTTCAGCTGCTGTGCCAGATATTCCACGGAAGCCTCATCGTCACGGTAAGGGACATCCAGAAAAGTAAACGGAACCCCTTTTTTCTTTTCCAGATACCGGAACGTATTCAGGTTCCCGTCGCAGGAAAGAGAAGTCGTCACCGCATATTCCGGCACAGGGACCGTGCCGCTGTCGATGGCGCCCACAAAAGTTTTGTGGTAAGAACAGAGGGTCGGGGCGATCCCCTCGTTCTGTGCATAGTCAATAAAAAAATCTTCCAGATGGTAACCGCTGAAATAGCAGGAAAGGCATTCGATGGAAAGGGTATTCAGTCCGAAACACTTTATGATCTCACAGGGCGAAAAAATATTGCCCCACACATAACTGTCCGGACGGCCGAGAGAATCCGCCACCAGTGACATCATCATAGTTTCCAGCTTCTGATACCCTTTCGACAGATTTTTGTTCGGGAGCAGCTTCATGCGGAATTTATTTGCCTTGAAGCCCAGAAGCATTTTCCCCCAGCTGTCACCGGGATGCTCGACGGTCTGCTCTTTTACGTGATCGATATATTTGTCTGCAATCCACATATTTTTCCCTCCAGTAATTGATAACAGAATACAAAATTCCTCAAGATAATGGTATACCATATTTTTGACCGGATTTCCAGAGGAATTATGTGAACTTTAGTAACGGTTCGTTACAGTTCAGCCATTGAGAATTGCTTAATGAGCCGTTACGAATCGGCTGCAACTGACAGTCGCTGTTCTCTGGCGCGAGCGAAATATACACAGTAAAAGCAGGCAGTTCCGGTAAAAAGAAACTGTCTGCCCTCTCTTCTTTCCTAACTCAAATGCACCCTTTTATGATTTTTATTCGTGCATCCGGCGGATGATCTTACAGATGACTTCATTTTCTGTGACCAGCGGTTTTTTGTGGGTGAAAAATACGATCCCTGCCACCGGCGACAGCACGGTGGAGATCACATGTCCTTCATAGGGATGGACGATCTCTGCGAGCGGTGTTCCAATCTGCACTTCATCTCCCGGATGGCACAGCCGCCGGTAGATCCCGCCATTGTCGGTCCGCACCGAGACCAGTTCTTCCTCCCCGATCACTGTGGCGATATAGCCGTTATGACTGTGATATTTCAGGATCCCCATGCGGGTCAGGAAGCGCATGACTGCTGCTACTGCCTGCCGGGCAGACACCTCGTCGATCACATCCGTCTCTGTCGTATACAGGGAAAATGCGTTGGTATCCCAGATCTGCCAGTTATAATTTAAAGTTGTGGTATCGATCGGCCTCGGCTTGCGCACCACCACGTAAGGGAGCCCGAAAAGGCAGGCAAGACTTGTATTCTGCTTTCCCGTATCCATCATGCGGACATGGGGGATAAAGTCACCGGGCATATAGAAGCTTGCGAACTGGATCCCGTAATCATAGTCCTTCACGGTTTCAAAGACGCCCGCCGCGATCCGCTGGGTCGTCTCGCCGAGGTGGTAGCCGGGAAACATCCGGTTGATATCCGTATTGTCCACCGGCCAGAATCTTTTTCCGATGTTCATCGCATGGTGGTTGACGGAAGGGATCACCAGGATCTCCTTCCCCGGGGTGACTGCGTTGGCTGCCTCCAGTTCTTCCAGTTTCCGGATGATCTGGGAGCAGACATAAAGCTGCTGGATCTCATTTCCCCGGATGCTCCCGACGATGCAGGCCGCTTTCTGGCCGTATCCGAAAGAATAACCGCTGACTGTGAGATCTTCCCGGTAAGGAGATCCCAGGGTATAAATTTCTGTCTTTTTCATTGCTCTTTGCCTCCCAGTATTCTTCCCAGCAGCGAACCGCTGTAGACGACCGGATATTCCCTTCTTGTAAATACAAGTCCCGCCATCGGCGCCGTCACTGCCTGTTCCACATCGCCGGTCAGAGGATTCAAGATCTCTCCCAGCAGATCGCCTTTCTGTACCTGTTCTCCGATCTTTACCCGCGGGACGTAAATCCCGGCGCTTTCCGCGTTCAGATACCCGACCTCCCGGTCTGTGGAAATAATGGGAGCTTTGATCTCCCCGACAGAACCTTCCCAGACGCCCAGTTCCTTCATAACATTCAGAATCCCTTCCACAAGACGGTAACCGTATTTCCTGGTGATCCGCATCCCTACGCCCATCTCAACAACCAGCGTAGGGGTTCCGACACTGTTCAGGCTGTAAGCGAGGGTAGATTCCAGCACGGTTGCCGATGCGTGGACCCAGACAAAATCCACGTTGATTTTTTCCGCGAGAGGCACAAGCTTTTCCGCCGTGACCTCATTGATCCGGACCTGGGGCAGCTCCATCAGAAAAATATTGCTGGCGTGAATATCAATACACAGATCCGCGCCTTTCAGGTCCTCCGTAATACCGTATACTACCGATTCCATCATCGGACCGTTTTCATTTCCGGGAAAGATACGGTTCATATCGAGATCAAACATCGGGACGCCTCTGGTGATTGAATCAATGCCGAGAGGATTCAGCGCCGGATAAACATCGACCACCCCTTTTAAAGCCCCCGGCTCCGCCTTGATCCGCCGGAGCAATTCATAACAGACAAACTGTCCCTCCAGTTCATCTCCGTGTGTTCCCGTCACGACTGCTATCCTCTTTTCCTCCCCGGTGGGATGCGCCGGGAGAATCCTGTTTTTCCGGATCTCCAGCTTTTCATCCACCGGAAGTTCCACCGACACGACTGTCTCTATCATCACTGATATCCTCCACATTCACAAAAATATTCAGTTTCTGGGATGCATTGCCCAGAAAACGCCCCTTATCTACCGTACAGTCCCCGTAATCTCTTCCGTGGGCGAATTTGATGTAATATTCGTCTATATGCAGATCATTGGTCGGATCAAAACCATACCATCCGCCGTTCACATATACCTCCACCCAGGCATGCGTGAATCCCTCCCCGATCATAAGACCGTTTACATACCGGGCAGGGATCTTCATATACCTCATGACCGCAGTCATGATATGCGCATAATCCTGGCATACCCCTTTTCCGAGACGCAGCGCCTCCGCGGCTGTAGTCCCGATATCTGTCGCTCCGGGAGCATAGGAAAAATGCGTATACAGATAGTGCATCGCGCACACAGCCTTTTCCATGTCTGTCCCTGCAGCGTTCCTTCTGCACTCTTCCTGAACAGACTCCGCAAAATCTCTGACCTCGCTCTCAAATCCGGTGTATTTTGACGGATACCGGTACATGGGATGCAGCGGCCCTTTCTGCAGAAGCATTCCACTGGTCCGGGCAGTTCCCCGGATCCGACAGGCAAAAAAATCGTGAGGTTCCCTGCAGCATCCGCTGATCTTGAGATTTCCAAAACCATCCTCTGCTTCGCTGATGTAATCGGCAGGCGAAACATCGCATTGGGTCAGTGTGACCGTCTGCCGCAGAGAATCTCCGGGGACGCAGCGCAGCGCAAAATAATGGTCTGTCACCGGAGAGGAGAGTTTCAATTCCATTCGGTATTCAAATTTCAGCTTTCCCATACTGTTATGCTGTACTGTCTCATTGAAAAAGGCCTCCCAGACAGCACAATGCCTCCTGACGATATTTTACCGGATCCGATTCATGGATAAGAATGTCTTCCAGCCGTTTCAGATTTTCTTCCCGGTAATTCAGATTGGTCCGTCCGATGCGGTTGCACAGTTTCCGGTATTCCCTTTCCAGATATTTCGCATGATAATCCATGCGGATACACAGATCAAGTCTCTCCACATACTTTCCACATTTCATGATATTCCGGCAGTCCTCATCCTCCACATAATCGTCGGCGCTTCCCCAGAACGCAAGAAGATCGTCGAGAACCTGCTGAAGTTCCAGAAGAGGCGCGGTCGTCTTCCGGCATGATTCAAAGGTATCCAGGGCCAGCTGAACATAGGAAAGTACCGTTGTGCTCAGTTCATCCCGGAGAACAACCGCATTGTCGTATGCGCGTTTCATGTTCGACAGGACCGAATCCGGATTGTCCTCGCCGAAGAGGTAAGACTGGACGAACTGACGGTTGGATGAATAAATATCCGGAATGTTCAGTCTTTCGCAGTATTCTGCATAAAGGCCCTCCGGCTGTTCGATCAACCTGTCATAAATGTGAAAGAAAATCCTCAGTGTCGTATACACTCTTTCTGTATAGCGCCCCAGCCAGTAAAGATGGTCCACTTTTTCTATCGAGATAACACCCATGTGTCTTTAAATCCTCCTCCCTGTGACGAATTGACGACAAAAGAATCTGCATTTCTTGAAAATCTTGTCAGACCGCTTGCCCAGACTCTCGTCTTTTCGCCGGACAGCACAAAGGCCCTCAGATCCGCTTTCCGCAGTACTTTTTCGTCTCCGTCCATGATCTCCATATCCTGGAAATCAATGACTTCCTGGGCGATAAAGCGCCGGGGCTCTTTTTCAATGACCGTTTTCAGATCCGCAAGTTCCTCCGCGCTCAGTTTGTTTCCGAAGATCACTCCGTAGCCGCCGGCCTCCGCGACATCCTTGATTACAAGATCCTTCAGATGTTCCAGGACATAATTTCTGTCTTCCTGATAAAACGGAAGGTATGTGGGCGCATTTTTCAGGATCGGCTCCTGATCCAGATAATAACGGATCATCTTCGGAACAAAGTAATAAATTCCCTTATCGTCCGCCACTCCGTTGCCCGGCGCATTTACGACCGCCACATTGCCGCTGCGGTATACGTCCATCAGATTCGGAATGCCGATCAATGATTCCGGAAGAAACGTCATCGGATCAAGATATTCATCCGAGATCCGGCGGTAAATGACGCCGACCTTCTGTTTTCTGTCCCGGTAATCCCGGTAATACAGATAATTGTTTTCTACAAAAAGATCCGTACAGGTTGCCAGTTCGCTTCCTGTCCGCTCCGCCAGATAAGAATGTTCGAAATAAGCGGCGTTATATCTGCCCGGCGTCATGATCACGGGAATTCCGCCGGTATTAACCCAGTCCATAGTCTCGCGGAGCATTTTCGCATAGTTCCGGTTGTCCACCACAGGATGATTCCGGAATGTCTCCGGCGACACTCTCCGGCAGATCTCCCGCGCGATCATGGGATACGATGCGCCGGAAGGGATCCGGAGATTATCCTCCAGAATATACCATTCCTTGTCCTTTCCGAGGACAAGATCGATCCCGGAAATGTGGCTGTAGATCCCTTTAGGCGGCGTGATCCCTTCACGCTGGGGCAGGTAACCGGAGGACAGAAAGACAAACTCTTCCGGCACTACCCCGTCGCGGATGATTTGCTTCTCTCCGTAAATATCGTTCAGAAACAGGTTCAGCGCATCCACCCTCTGGATCAGCCCTTTCTCCAGCTCAGTGAACGCGTCATGGGTAATCACCCGCGGAATCGCATCGAAAGGAAACAACTGTTCATGAAATTCGCCGCTTTTATAAATTCCGAATTTAACTCCGTACCTGGCCATCAGGCGGTTAATCCCCTCCGTATGTTCTACCAGTCCAATCATATGTTCTCCTCCCTGAAACAAAAAGACGCTTCACCGCCTTTTCAGCCGGTGAAACGTCCTTGTTTCGTTTTTTTACTGCACAGTTTTCTTCACGGAAATGATTTTTCCGCAAAGAAAAAGGCACCTGATCCAACGATCAAGCGCCTTTGCTATTATGTTAGTTAATATAGCGGATTTCCTCTTTTTTGTCAAGTTATTTCTTGCTTACTCCTACCCCGTCTTCGGTATCTGTCCTACACTTTTTCAATCTTCTGGCTTCCGGTAGACCAGACGTGCTGTTCTTTCGCAGCCGCCGGAGTGTTCTGCGCCATCACGCCAACGAGTCTGTGGGGCACATATGGCTCTTCCAGATAAGCAGTCTCTTCCGGCGTCAGCGTCAGATCTACTGCTCTGGCGGCGCCTTCGATATGGTGCTGCTTGGTTGCGCCGACCACCGGGGCTGTGACCTTTGTCAGAAGCCATGCCAGAGAAACCTCCGTCATGGAAACATTATGTTTCTCTGCCAGTTCCGCCACACGGCGGATGATCACATCGTCCTGCGCTGCAGTGGCGTCATATTTCAGTTTCGCGTAGCTGTCCTCCTCGAGACGCTTCGATGTTTCTCCGGGATGTCTGGAAAGACGGCCGCTGGCCAGCGCACTGTAAGGCGTCATGGCGATGTTGTCCTCTGCGCACAATTTTGCCATCTCTCTTTCCTCCTCCCGGAAGATCAGATTATAATGGCTCTGAACAGACACGAATTTTGTGAATCCTTCTTTTTCCGCCAGTGCATTGGCTTTTGCCAACTGGTAGGCAAAGCAATTGGAAATACCGATATATCTCGCTTTTCCGGCCTTGACGATCCGGTTCAGTCCGTCCATGATGTCAAAAAGGGGCGTCTCGTAGTCCCACATATGGTAAATGTACAGATCCACATAATCGACGCCGAGATTTTTCAGGCTTGTATTGATCATCTGTTCAATATGCTGCTGTCCGGAAACTCCGGAAGCGATTTCCTCCTGCGTGCGCGGCAGAAACTTTGTCGCTACAACCACATCCTCCCGCTTTGCAAAATCCCTGAGCGCACGCCCTACATACTGTTCACTGGTGCCGCTCTGATAGCCGATAGCGGTGTCAAAAAAATTAACTCCAAGTTCCAGACCGCGCCGGATGATCTCACGGGAATGTTCCTCGTCCAGGGTCCAGCTGTGCTGCCCGTTCTTTGCATCTCCAAATCCCATACATCCCATACAAATCCGGGACACCTTCAGTTCTGAATTTCCAAGCTTTGTGTATTTCATTTTTACCTCCTTCTGACACACTTACTGTGTCAATAATGGCAGATTTGAAAGCTCACTTCCAAACTTTAAAAGTTTTTTAATCTCTATCTTTCCATTATTATAATAAAATACGTTTCAGATGTCTAATACCCGTCTTCTATCTCTTTCCATAAATTTTCCGCATGGATGCCGCGATAATATTTGTAAATAACTCCTGAAGCTTTACATTTTCCTGTTTATCGGGTAAAGTTATCTGAGAACAACATTTGAAAGAGAGAGGAAAAGCCAATGTATACTTGTGCGAACTGTAATGTGCTGGCGTGTACCAGGGAGGACCGCAGCAGGATGCCGGCCAACTGTCCGATGAAAAACGGGGAAATGATGCTGGAGATCTTAAAAGAATATCAGGAGCCGGACAATCATGAATTTTACGTGAAATGTTCCGCCCTTGAAGCGGAGGGCTACTGCAAATGGCCGCGTCTGAAGGAAACCGTAGAACTCTGCGGGAAAAAGGGGTATCACAGGATCGGACTGGCGTTCTGTAAAGGACTCCGAAACGAGGCAAGAGTGGTTGCAAACCTGCTGAGAAGCAGGGGATTCGAAGTAGTCTCCGTCATCTGCAAGACCGGCGGGTTCCCGAAAGAGGCCGCAGGGATCGCAAAGGAGCAGAAGATCCATCCGGATCAGTTTGAAGCCATGTGTAATCCGATTGCCCAGGCAAAGCTTCTGAATTCTCAGCAGACGGAATTCAATATCGCGCTGGGACTCTGCGTGGGACATGATTCTCTGTTCTATAAATATTCCGACGCTCTGGTCACCACGTTGGTTGCCAAGGACCGGGTGCTGGCGCATAATCCCTGCGGAGCGATCTACTGTGCAGACGGGTATTTCAAAGACAGAATTTAAGGAGAATCTTATGGAACTGCGTGTCCTGAATTATTTTCTTGCCATTGCAAGAGAACAAAGTATTGTACGTGCAGCCGAAACGCTTCACCTTTCTCAGCCCACACTTTCCACACAGATCAAAGGACTGGAAGAGGAACTGGGAAAGCAGCTGCTCATTCGCGGAACAAAAGGTTCCCGCAAAATCACACTCACAGAAGAAGGAATGATCCTCAGAAAACGGGCGGAAGAAATCCTGGATCTGGTCAGAAAAACAGAAAATGAGATTACCATGAGTGATGATATCATCATGGGGGACGTTTATATCGGAACGGGAGAGACAGATGGGGTTCGTGTTATTGCCAAAGCCGCTCAGACGCTGCAGGGTCAATATCCAGGGATCCACTATCATATCTCCAGCGGAAACGCAGCCTATGTATCTGAATATCTGGACAAGGGTCTTATCGACTTCGGCGTCGTGTTCGGCAATGTTGATCTGACAAAATACAATGCGCTGGAAACACATTATTCAGAAACATGGGGCGTCCTGATGCGTGAGGATTCCGTTCTTGCGGACAGGGAGACGATTTCGCCAGACGACCTTAGAGATAAACCTCTGATTCTTTCCCAGCAGGAATCTCAAGAGGGCAGCTTCGCTCAGTGGATTGAACGGGAGACTTCCGACCTGAATATCATAGCTACCTACAACCTGCTTTATAACGCCTCACTTCTTGTAGACGAAGGACTGGGTTATGCCATAGGCTACGGTAACATTATCAATACGAGCGGAAACAGTCGGCTTTGTTTCCGTCCGCTGAAGCCGAAATTAGAAAATAAAATGAGCATCATCTGGAAAAAATATCAGGTTTTCTCAAAACCTGCGGAAAAATTTCTGGAAGTGCTGCGTGAATTATTATCACTGCCGGAATCTGCAGAGGAATCAAGTCTATGACCGTTACCCGGCAAATATCTGCTCGCGCGGAAAAATGCAGACAGTCTGTGTACAGTCGCTGTCTGCATTTTGTTTGATTTTTATAATGGAAATTTATTGATTCCCTACTCTATTTCTCATAGGTTCAACAGTTTCTGCCATTTCCTGGCTATCTGGTTCAGCGCATTGTTCAACTTTTGCACCAGGTTCTCGGTCACTCCGGTCGTTCCTGTGATCTCATTGGACAGCGCCCGTCCACACGTTATCTGTGGCGTCATCTTCACGCCCGGTCCGCCGAAGTGTCCCAGGGCGAAGTGCTCTCCCAGCACAGTGATCAGATACACATCCCGATATTCTTTTTGACAGGTCATACTCTGTCAAAAATTGTCGCTTAGGAATGCATAAAATTGATACTAAAAAGGCTGCCCTTCCGAGGAAACAGAAGGCCAGCCTTTGACGTTTGCTATATAATGAAATTATTGCTGGAGCTTAATTATGTCCACGATCGACATTCTGCTGATCTGCCGGATGGGGCGTCTGATTGCAACCGCCGCAGACGCAAGACAGAGAAATACAATCAAAAAAAGTGAATCTACAGGGACTTGCCATACAGTTCCCCATTTATCTGTAATCAAAAAACGGAACATCAGCCTGTTCAGCGGCAGCCCCAAGACACATCCGACAATACAGCCAAGTATCGCATAGGTAAAGGCTTCCGCCGCAATCATCTTGTAAAGCTGATTTGCCCCCATTCCGATAGAACGCATAATGCCGTACTGCTTTGTTCTGGACGCTACACTGGCGTTCATGCTGTTAAAAATGTTAAACACTGTGATAAGTGCAATAATGATGAGGAAACCATAAATAAACACCGCGCCTGTATAGTAGGAGCTTTGGGACTCGGAATTGGTAATTCTCTTATCTGAAACAGTGCTGTCGGGTGGGCTTATGCTCCGTATTGCGGAAACAGTATCATCCCCACCATCAGAAGAAAATTGAACATCAATCGTTGTATAACCCAAATTGCCGACCAAAGCGGTAAATGTCTGTTCCGAGCAAATCATATATCCACTACTGCCTGCACCGTTGACCGCACTGGCCGCAGCCGTTGCCAGTATTCCGGCAACAGTTACCTGCTTATCGCCGAAAGATGTATGAAGGATTATGGTATCTCCATCATTCCAGTTTACTCCATCCTGATAAGTGACCAGAACATGATCTGTATTTTCCATAGCAGGCGTAATACTGCCTTTATTCAATTCTTCTTTTGCCCACCCGAATTGATTATCGTCGTAGGAAATGAGTGTGACGGTTCCTTCTCCCACATCAGAGGAAACAGAAAGACCAGCCATTTCCATACGGCCAAAAACTTTGTCAACGCCTTCCGTTTCGCTGATCTGTTCTACCAGCGACTTGTCCAGAGGTGTACTTCCCATTGTAATGGATACATCCGCTGCCGATGGAGAGAGTGCAGGCATCCCCTGATTGAGAAAGACTACCATTACCTGAAACGACAGGAACATCATAATACTGATAGCAAACGAGCAGGTCATAAGGAATACATTCTTTTTGCCGGACAGTGCATGGAAAATTCCCATGCTGGTTTCAATGTGGAACAGCTTTGTATTTGCAGCCCTCTTGTTCTGCGTAAGCTGTGAACTGCCGCTGATTGCAGTTACTGGAGATACTTTAGAAGCCTTTTTCGCCGGGGACAGGGATGCCAGCAGTACAATCAGAAAACCGATCACCGCGCCAGCAATCAGACCGCTTACACTGAACTGAAAAAGCGGTATTTCTGAAAAGCGTTCCCCGCTGATGGATTTCAGCAAGAGGCAGGCACACCATGTAATGATCTGTCCGGCAACCAGCCCAATCGGTACGCCCTTCATACTTTGGCGCAGCCCTTGAAGAATGACGAAATGCTTTACCTGTGCTTTGGATGCGCCTAAGCACCGCAAAAGGCCATAGAACTGAACTCGTTCCAGAACATTTGTGTTAAAGCTGGCGGCAATCATTACTGCACCGGCAATCAGCACCAGAAGGACAAGAAAGCCTGCAACAATGTATAAGGACTGCATCGTACTGTTCTCACTTTGCCCCATCAATCCGAGAAGCGCCGTATTTTCGCTTACCTGACTGTCTGAAAGTCCGTATTGTATTTTTATTTCATTCATGGCCTTTTGAATGTTTACGCCATCTTTGAACTGGACGCGGAAAGTGGTTCCGGTTTGGGCATTTTCATCCGCAATCTGGCGAAAACCATCCTCGGTCAATACCATGCCATATACATCCGCTTTCAGCAAACTTCCCATATCGGCAAGGACGCCGGTAATGCGGTATTCCCGGTTGGAACCATCTGGCACTGTAACGGTCACGGTGTCGCCAACTGCAAGGCCCAACTGGTCCAAAGCCGATTGATTCAATAATGCTTCATCGGGCTGGGTGGGATATGAGCCGCTTTCCATATCCATTTCTGTTAAAGTGGAAAAGGTGTCCTCATTCGCGCCTGCAAAGCTGACCGCTTTGGAGCCAATACTGCCGGCGCTTCCCTGATACACCCATCCGCAGAGGGCAACATCTACCCGCGCCTTTACGAGTTCTGCCGTCTGTTCATCAATGTCGGTCAAGCTGATATGGTATTCACCATTCGTCTTGATAAAATAATTTTTCTGTGCGCGCAGCGCCATGTCTGCCATGCTGAAAATAGCAGTTACCAGCAACACCGAAAGGACAATGCAGAGAACCGAAATTCGATTGTTCTTGCGGTGTACCTTTTCATATTGCGGCACCAATCCAAGATAGCTTTTCAACGCGACGACACCCCCAAATCCTTCAGCACGCCATCGCTCATACGGAACACACGGTCTGCCGCACTGGCGTGGTTTTTGTTGTGGGTAATCATCAAAATGGTCTGTTGATACCTGTCTGACATGGTTTGCAGCAAAGCCAGAACTTCCTGACTGTTTTTGCTGTCCAGATTTCCGGTCGGTTCATCTGCCATAATCAGGGCGGGGCGTGTAACTAATGCCCGGCCAATCGCCACGCGCTGCTGCTGGCCGCCGGAAAGCTGGCTGGGAAGGTGTTTCCGGCGTTCGCTCAATCCAAGCACCTGCAACAACTCATTGACGAACTTTTGATTTGGCTTTTTATAGTCAAGCAGCAGCGGAAATGTGATGTTCTGCTCCACATTCAGCTCCGGGATCAGATTGAATGACTGGAAAATAAATCCGATATGCTGCCGCCGGAACACAGTTAATTTCTTCTCCGGCATAGAAAAAATGTCCTGTCCATCAATCCACACCTTGCCGGAAGTGGCGCTGTCCAAAGCGCCAACCACATTCAGCAAGGTGCTTTTGCCGGAACCCGACTCACCAATGATGGCGATAAACTCGCCTTTACGGACAGAAAATGATACATGGTTCAATGCGTGAACTTCTGTTTCGCCTGTGCCATAGGTTTTGCACAGGTCTTGTACTTCAAGAATATTCATATTCAAGACCTCCTTACAGACACATCATACCCCCCATGACTTACTTCCAAGTGACATCTATCTTACTCATCTGTAAGGTTGAAAAAATTCAATGTAAACGTGGTTCCTGCGCCTAAACTGCTGGTTACAGAAATGGTTCCGCCGTGAGCTTCTACAATAGATTTAGCCAGCGGCAGCCCCAAGCCAATGCCATGAACATCCGAAGAAAAACGACTGCGGTAAAACCGTTTGAAAATGTTGTACAAATCTTCCGGGTGTATTCCTTTTCCATTATCAGAAATCTCAATCTGTGTCATTAAAGGGGATTGGCTCCATTTTACTTCAATATGGCCGCCTTTTTCTGTATGCTCCAAGGCATTTTTTACAATATTGCCGATAGCTTCTGATACCCATAAAGCATCGCATAATACGACAACATCTTCTTTACCGAAAAGCGTGATTGTTTTATGCTCCCGTTCCGACCAGGTTTCAAAGCGTTCCAAAACATCCTGCATAAGAACAGAAAGATTTTCCGGGGCCTTTTCCATCTGGATCATTCCTGCGTCCAGCTGCGCCAGTTTCAACAAGGTGTAAATCACATCTTCCATCCGCTTGATCTCTCTTTGAGATTTTTCGGTAAAACTGCTCACGGTTGCGGCATCCTCTTTATGGATTTCAATGATCTCATGGTACATTTTCAGGGCAGACAGCGGTGTTTTAATCTGATGTGATACAT
>ERZ1090868.408-NODE-408-length-24057-cov-4.343471_pt1 | contig 24057 bp, 18 predicted proteins | sample MGYA00478475_ERZ1090868 | MGnify/ENA primary metagenome ERZ1090868 (study PRJEB33644, sample SAMEA5815747) | chicken gut metagenome | biome: Chicken; feature: Gastrointestinal Tract; material: Caecum | place: Ireland | collected 2019-01-01 | study: A study of the...
ACCTGGTGGGCGGCGGTATTTCCGCTTTGAAGCCGGGCAATGCAGGCGGCTCCGAGAATGAGCTGACCGGATCGGCAGGATCCGGAAACAACAGTGTGACTCCGGCGGCAGAGCGCCCGGTGAATACCGGAGATTTCAGTCAGCTGCTGCCCTATACCCTGAGTATGGCGGTGGGTGTTCTGGGAGGAGGCATTCTCATGCGGCTCCGTCTGGAAAACAAAAGAAACGCCTGCCGGGCAGGCTACCGTCAGGAACTGGAAAAATTCCGGGAAGACTGCAGAATCCAGTGATAAAAAGAACAGCCCTTCCATATATACTATATGGGAGGGTTTGTTTATGGAAAAAATAAGATGGAACAGGCGCAGGATTCTGTCCCTGGTAAAGGGACTGCTGGCGGCCTACGCAGTGACCGCGGGCCTATTGATGCTGCTGGCTCTGGTGATCCTGAAACTGAATGTTTCAGAGGGAACGGTGGCAGCGGGAGTCATGGTGATCTATCTGCTCTCCTGTTTTCTGGGCGGATTCCTGCTGGGAAAAGGCGTGGGGAAAAACAAATTTCTGTGGGGAGTAATCCTGGGCGCCGTCTATTTTGTACTGCTGATGATTCTGTCCGCCGCGGCGGGATCCGGAAGCTTCGGGGGATCTGGGAGAATTTTTTCTACCTTTCTGCTGTGCTGCGCCGGAGGGATGGCCGGCGGGATGCTGGCGTAATTGCGCAGACTTTCTTGCAAAACGAAAAGGCCTATGATATAATGATCACGGCAGCGGGAAAATCCCGGATCTGCCGGTATCGGGCGGGAGCGCCGGCTTCTGACGGTACATATCAGAACATGAAGGAGGAACGGATGATGAAACATATCAAGACGCTGAATACCAGAAATTTACAGAATACCGTGAAAAAAGGCGGATGCGGCGAGTGCCAGACTTCCTGCCAGTCAGCCTGCAAGACTTCCTGCACCGTAGGAAATCAGAGCTGCGAAAATACAAAATAAGAGAAAACTGTCATATGCGCCGCGGCGCGGACAGCAGTTACAGGAAGGTGTTCCCATGCCGGGGTTCCGGCTGGGGGCACCTTCTAATGTCGTCAGAAACCCGCGGTGTCAGCAGTAGCAGAAAGGAATAGCTTCGTGATTTACAGATACAAAAATAATGGTTACAACCTGGTGCTGGATGTGAACAGCGGTTCTGTCCATGTGGTGGATGAACTGTGCTATGAGGTGCTGGGCCTTCTGGACGAGGGAAAGACAGTGGCTCAGATCCAGGAGGAACTGTCCGGACAGTATTCCGCCGATGATGTGGCGGAGGTCTGCGGCGAGTGCGAGGAGCTTCGCCAGGAGGGCATGCTTTTTACAGAGGATGTATACCGGGGAGCCATCGAGCATTTTCAGGACCGGCCTACGGTGGTAAAAGCTCTGTGCCTGCACATTGCCCATGACTGCAATCTGGCCTGCCGGTACTGTTTTGCGGAAGAAGGGGAGTACCACGGGAGAAGGGCGCTGATGTCCTTTGAGGTGGGGAAAAAGGCCCTGGATTTTCTCATTGCAAATTCCGGAAGCAGAAGAAATCTGGAAGTGGACTTCTTCGGCGGAGAACCTCTTATGAACTGGGAGGTAGTGAAACAGCTGGTGGCCTACGGCCGGGAACAGGAAAAAGTTCACGACAAACGGTTCCGCTTTACTCTCACTACCAACGGGGTGCTGCTCAACGAGGAAGTCATGGAATTCTGCAACCGGGAAATGGGAAATGTAGTGCTGAGCATTGACGGACGGAAGGAAGTCCATGACCGGATGCGTCCCTTCCGGAAGGGGGCGGGCAGCTACGATCTCATTGTGCCCAAATTTCAGAAATTTGCCGAGAGCCGCCATCAGCAGAATTATTATGTGAGAGGCACTTTTACCCACTATAATCTGGATTTTGCCCGGGATGTCCTGCATCTGGCGGATCTGGGCTTTCAGCAGATTTCCGTGGAGCCGGTGGTGGCGCCTCCCTCCGAGGATTACGCCATCCGCCCGGAGGATCTGCCGGTGATCCTGGAACAGTACGATATACTGGCGAAAGAGATGATCCGACGGGAAAAAGAAGGGAAAGGCTTCAACTTTTTCCATTTTATGATTGATCTGACCGGAGGACCCTGTGTATATAAGCGGCTTTCCGGCTGCGGTTCCGGAACGGAGTATCTGGCGGTGACCCCATGGGGGGATCTGTATCCCTGTCACCAGTTTGTGGGGGAAGAAAAATTTCTTCTGGGGAACGTGGATCAGGGAATCCTGCGGGAAGATATCTGCCGGGAATTTAAAAAATGCAACGTGTACGCAAAGAAAGAATGTTCCCAATGTTTCGCCCGTTTTTACTGCAGCGGAGGCTGCGCGGCTAATTCCTATAATTTTACTGGAAAAATCAACGACGTCTATGAAATCGGCTGCGTTATGCAGAGAAAACGGATTGAGTGCGCCCTGATGATTAAGGCGGCGCTGGCGGAACAGGCAGAATAAAGAAAAGAAGGCTGAAAAAATGAAGAAAAAACAAAGTATAATCGTGCTGATCCTGAGTCTGGCTCTGACGGTGCTGCTGGGCTTTACGGTGATCAGAGGCTGGGGCCCTACGGGTACCGGAAGCATGGGAAATATCCGTACCGGACTGGATCTTTCCGGGGGCGTCAGCATTACCTATCAGGCTGTGGAGGCAAATCCCTCCCAGGAAGATATGGACGATACCGTCAACAAACTGGAACAGCGTGTGCAGCAGTACAGCAATGAGGCTCTGGTCTATCAGCAGGGACTGAACCGGATCAGCATTGAGATTCCGGGAGCTACGGACGCCAACGCGATCCTGGAGGAACTGGGAAAACCGGGATCTCTGCAGTTTGTGGATGAAAACGGAAACGTGGTGCTGGACGGCACGGACATTGCCGGCGCGGAAGGCGTGGCCCGGGTGGATCAGACTACCGGACAGAGGCAGTACGTTGTGGAACTGAATATGACTTCAGAGGGAACCTCCAAGTTCGCGGAAGCCACCAGAGAAAATATCAATAAAGTGATTTCGATTGTGTATGACGGGACCACCGTAATCAGTCCCCAGGTAAACAGTGTGATTACCAATGGACAGGCAGTCATCGAGGGAATGACCAGCCTGGAGGAGGCCAAAAGTCTGGCGTCCACTATCCGGATCGGCGCCCTGTCCCTGGAGCTGGAGGAGGTGTACTCCAACGTGGTGGGCGCCCAGCTGGGACAGGAGGCCCTGGAAACCAGCGTCATCGCCGGCACCATCGGCCTTCTGATTGTAGGCGTGTTTATGATTCTGGTCTATCGGATCTCCGGTCTGGCGGCAGCCTGGGCCCTGGTGATCTTTGCTTTCCTGGATCTGATCTTCCTGAACGCCTTTGATATCACCCTGACTCTGCCCGGCATTGCCGGCGTGGTGCTGACCATAGGCATGGCGGTAGACGCCAATGTCATCATCTATGCCAGAATGCGGGAGGAACTCACGGCGGGAAGAGGCATCCACGGCGCCATCCAGGCAGGCTTCCATAAAGCCTTTTCCGCTATCTTTGACGGAAATATCACCACCCTCATCGCGGCGGCGGTGCTGTACGCTCTGGGCAACGGAAGCATCCGGGGATTTGCCGTGACCCTGGCCATCGGCGTGATCCTGTCCATGTTTTCCGCCCTGGTGGTGTCCAGATGGCTCAGCTACGCTTTCTACGGAGTGGGCGCCAAAAGTGAAAAACTGTACGGCACCATCAAGCCCAGAAAGCCCTTTAACTTTGTGGGAAAACGACGTCTGGTATTTATTCTGTCCGCTATCCTGGTACTTTCCGCCCCGGCAGGGCTGGCGGTGTATCAGGCCAACAGCGGCAAGGCTCTGAACTTCAGCCTGGATTTCATCGGAGGCACCGCCTCCACCGTGGATTTCGGGGAGGATATGAGCCTTACAGATCTGGACCATGAAGTGCAGCCGGTGGTGGCGGAAGTCACCGGCGACAACAATATTCAGTTCCAGAAGGTCAGCGGAAGCAATCAGGTTATTATCAAGACACGGGAGCTGGATCTGCAGGAGCGCCAGACCCTGACTGATACCCTGAAAGAACATTTCAGCCAGGTTGACACAGCCTCCGTTACCGCGGAAAATATTTCCGCTACCATGAGCAGCGAAATGCGCCAGAACGCCGTTCTGGCGGTGGTGATCGCCGTGATCCTGATGCTGATCTATATCTGGATCCGTTTCCGGGATCTCCGTTTTGCCACCAGCGCCATTCTGGCTCTGCTCCACGATGTAATCGTGGTTCTGAGTTTTTACGCCTGGTTCCGTTTCTCCGTGGGCAATACTTTTATCGCGGTGATGCTGACGATTCTGGGTTATTCCATTAACTCCACCATCGTGATTTTTGACCGGATCCGGGAGAATCTGCCTGCCATGCAGGGAGAGAGCCTGCGGACGGTAGTGAACGCTTCCATTACCCAGACGCTGACCAGGACGCTTTATTCGTCTCTGACTACGTTTATTACTATTTTTGTCCTGTTCCTTATGGGAGTGCCGGCGGTGCGGGAGTTTGCCCTGCCCATTATCGTGGGAATCGTCTGCGGCGCCTACACATCGGTATGCCTTACCGGCGCCCTCTGGTATGTCATGAAGACCAGGTTGGGAAAAAACCGGGTAATCGACGCGCTTCCGGAGCAGTCTCTGCCGGAAAAGAACACGGAAGATGCCGAAAAGAAAGTTCCGGAGGACAGCGGCAGGAGCGGGGAAAAGCAGACAGCGCGGAAAACCGGAAACAAAACAGAAAAATCCGGGCAGCAGGGGGCAAAAAAACCGCTGCAGAGCACCAAGAGAAAGAAACATAGAAGAAAATATTGAGAACAGCAGCAGGGAGACAGCCTTTGGGGGCAGCCTCCCTGTTCGCTGTCCGCGGCAGGAGTGACAAATATGGAACGATGGGTAGTTGCGGCCAAGAGGGCCGATTTTAACGAGATAGGCAGGAAGTTTTCCATTGACCCGGTGATCGCCCGGCTGATCCGGAACCGGGATGTGGTGGGGGATGAGGCGGTGCGGAAGTATCTGTACGGCGGCCTGAAGGATCTGGCGGATCCCGGTCTTATGAAGGGGATGAAAGAAGGGGCCGGGCTGCTTCTGGAGAACATCCGGCAGGGAAAAGCTATCCGTGTAATCGGTGATTACGATATTGACGGGGTTATGTCTTCCTACATATTAAAAAGAGGACTGGACCGATTAGGCGCCAGGGCGGACGTCCGCATTCCGGACCGGCTGACGGACGGGTACGGCCTCAATGAGCATCTGGTGCGCCAAGCTTATGAGGAGGGGGTGGATATGATCGTCACCTGCGACAACGGCATCGCGGCCGCCCGGCAGATCGCGGAGGCGAAAGAGCGGGGCATGAGCGTGATTGTCACCGATCATCATGAAATCCCCTATGAGGAAAATGAGAAGGGGGAACGGCGGTATATCCTGCCTCCGGCCGACGCGGTGATTAATCCCAGGCAGCCGGGCTGTCCCTATCCCTTTAAGGGACTTTGCGGAGCCGGGGTGGCCTTTCAGTTTATCCGCTATCTGTACCGGGAGCAGGGGATACAGGAGGAGGCCTGGAGTTTCCTGGAATTTGCCGCCATTGCCACAGTGGGGGATGTGATGGATCTGCAGGGGGAAAACCTGATTCTGGTAAAGGAGGGACTGAAAAGCCTGCGCCATACGCCCAATTTCGGTCTGCAGGAGCTGGCTGCCCGGAACAATCTTTCCCTGGATCAGATCGATGTGTACCACATCGGTTTTGTGCTGGGCCCCTGCCTCAATGCCAGCGGCAGGCTGGATACTGCGGCCAGAGCATTGAAGCTGCTGCTGACGGACAGCAGGGAGGAGGCCGCCCGGCTGGCGGGGGATCTGAAAGATCTGAACGAGAGCCGGAAAGCCATGACTCTGCAGGGAGAGCAGGAGGCCATTGAAATGGTAGAGCATTCGGAACAGATCCGCGACCGGGTGCTGGTGGTGTTTCTGCCGGACTGCCACGAGAGTCTGGCGGGGATCATTGCCGGCCGCCTGAAGGAGCATTTCCACCGGCCGGCCTTTGTGGTGACCCGGACGGAGGAGGGATTAAAAGGCTCCGGCCGTTCCATTGAAGCCTACTCCATGTATGAAGAGCTCTGCCGCTGCAGGGAGTATCTGACAAAATTCGGCGGGCATCCCATGGCGGCGGGAATCTCTCTGCGGGAAGAATCTCTGGAGCCCTTCCGCCGGAAGCTGAACACCCTCTGCACCCTGACAGAGCAGGATCTGACGCCTAAGGTCACCATTGATGTGCCTATGCCCATTTCCTATGTGCGCCGGGAGCTGCTGGACCAGATGGAACTGCTGAAGCCCTTCGGAAAGGGCAACAGCCGTCCGCTTTTTGCCCAGAAGCATATAAAAGTGTTGAATCCCAGGATTTTTGGCAAAAATAGGAATGTGGTAAAAATGCAGCTTATGGATCCGGAGGGCTATCTGATGGACGGTGTTTATTTCGGCAAAGGAGACGAATTTGTACAGTTCGCCGGGGAGCATCCGGAAATGTCCGTAGCGTATTACCCCAATATCGACCATTATATGGGAAGAGAGACTCTGCAGGCTACAGTAGTGACTTATCAGTAATACCTGCGGGCGAGTCTTGAATCTGGGAAAAAAGGATGTTATACTTTAAATTACGATGTCGAAAAAGGAGATTTAAAGGACATGAAAAAATTAGAAGAGTATGTGATGAGTATTCCGGATTTTCCGGAGCCTGGAGTGATCTTCCGGGATGTAACCAGCATTCTTCAGGACGCGGACGGTCTGAAGCTGGCCATTGATTCCCTTCAGGCTCTGCTCAAAGATGTGGACTTTGACGTGGTGGTGGGAACAGAGTCCCGGGGATTTATTTTCGGCATGCCGCTTGCATACAATTTACATAAGCCCTTTGTGCCGGTGCGCAAAAAGGGAAAGCTTCCCAGAGAAACCGTGGAGATGAGCTACGAGCTGGAGTACGGCAGCGCTTCCATTGAGATGCACAGGGACGCCATTCAGCCCGGACAGAGGGCGGTGCTGGTGGATGATCTCATCGCTACCGGAGGCACCATGGAGGCCGCGGCCAGACTGGTGGAGTCCCTGGGCGGCGAAGTGGCAAAAATTGTCTTTGTCATGGAACTGGCAGGACTGAAGGGACGAGAAAAGCTGAAAAAGTACGACGTGGCCTCGGTCATTCGCTACGAGGGAAAATAAGGACGGCTGTCCGAAGGAAAGGAGCTGAGGGAAATGGAAGGAAAACCGCAGAACGATAAGCAGGAAAAATTGAAAGAAGAAATCGCGGCTGTGGACGCCAGCGTGAAATCCATGAAAGATTTTACCAGTCCGGAGCAGCTGTATCAGGAACTGATCTCCAGTGTCCATAAATATCATCCCTCAGCCGATACCACGCTGATTGAGAAGGGTTATCGGGTAGCCTACGACGCCCACAAAGGGCAGGTGCGGAAATCCGGGGAGCCCTATATTATCCATCCCCTCTGTGTGGGCATTATCCTGGCGGATCTGGAGCTGGATAAGGAGAGTATCGCCGCGGGTCTGCTCCACGATGTGGTGGAGGACACGGTGATGACAGAGGAGGAGCTGGAGCGGGAGTTCGGCAGCGAGGTAGCCCTGATTGTGGACGGGGTCACCAAACTGGGACAGCTGAACTATTCCGCGGACAAGGTGGAGGAACAGGCGGAAAACCTGCGGAAAATGTTCCTGGCCATGGCCAAGGATATCCGGGTAATTCTGGTGAAGCTGGCCGACCGTCTTCACAATATGCGGACTCTGCAGTATATGAGCCCGGCCAAGCAGAAGGAAAAGGCCAGAGAGACCATGGACATCTACGCTCCCATCGCCCAGAGGCTGGGTATCTCTAAAGTAAAGGTGGAGCTGGATGACCTGTCCCTGAAGTATCTGAAACCGGAAGTCTATTATGACCTGGTGCGGCAGATCAACCAGAAAAAGGGAGAGCGCCAGGAATTTGTAGAGCGGATCGTGAAAGAAGTGAAGGCCCATATCAGCGCGGCGGGCATTGAGGCCCAGATCAGCGGCCGGGCGAAACATTTCTTCAGCATTTATAAGAAGATGGTGAACCAGGATAAGACCCTGGATCAGATCTATGATCTCTTCGCGGTGCGGATTATTGTCGAGACGGGGAAGGACAGCTACGCGGCTCTGGGAGTGATCCATGAGATGTACACCCCCATTCCCGGCCGGTTTAAGGACTACATCGCCATGCCCAAGCCCAACATGTATCAGTCCCTGCACACCACCCTGATGGGGCCAAGCGGCCAGCCTTTTGAGATCCAGATCCGGACCTTTGAGATGCACCGGACGGCAGAATACGGAATTGCCGCCCACTGGAAATATAAGGAGGCCTCCGACGGCAAGAAGTCGGGGCCGGAGCAGGAGGAGGCGAAGCTCAGCTGGCTGCGCCAGATCCTGGAATGGCAGCAGGACATGTCCGACAACCGGGAGTTTATGAATCTGCTGAAAAGCGACCTGGATCTGTTTGCCGACAATGTGTACTGCTTCTCCCCGGCGGGAGACGTAAAAACCCTGCCCAGCGGATCCTGCACCATTGATTTCGCCTATTCCGTCCATTCGGCGGTGGGCAACCGCATGGTGGGAGCCCGGGTCAACGGAAAGCTGGTGCCCATTGAGACGGAGCTGCACAACGGAGACCGGGTGGAGATCATCACCTCCCAGAACTCCAAAGGACCCAGCCGGGACTGGCTGAAGGTGGTAAAGAGCACCCAGGCCAAAAACCGGATCAATCAGTGGTTCCGCCAGGAGCTGAAGGAAGACAACATCATCAAGGGAAAGGAGATGCTGAACAGCTACGCCAAGCTGAAGGGGAAAAATCTGGGGCTGTTTCTGAAGCCCCATTACATGGATTCCGTCCGGAATAAGTACGGGTTCCGGGACTGGGATTCCGTGCTGGCCGCCATCGGCCACGGCGGGCTGAAGGAGGGCCAGGTTCTCAACAAACTGATGGAGGCTTATGACAAGGAGCATAAGCGGGAGATTACTGACAAAGAGGTGCTGGAGGCGGCAAAAGAGACGAAAGCGGAGATCCCGGTAAACAAGTCCAAGGGAGGGATTACCGTCCACGGCATCCACGATGTGGCGGTGCGCTTCTCCAAATGCTGCAGCCCCATTCCCGGGGACGAGATCGTGGGGTTTGTCACCCGGGGCCGGGGCATTACCATCCACCGGACCGACTGTGTCAACATTATGAATCTGCCGGAATCAGAGCGGCAGAGATTGATTGAAGCCGAATGGGAGGCGGGAGAAGCCGATCATCAGCTGTATACGGTGGAGATCAATATTTACGCCAACAACCGGACCGGGCTGCTGGTGGATATTTCAAAAATTTTTACGGAACGCAAAATTGACGTGACGGCCATGAATGTCCGGACCAGCAAACAGGGTACGGCTACCATCGATATGGCCTTCGATGTCAACAGCAAATCGGAGCTGAACGCTCTGATTGAGAAGATACGGCAGGTGGAAAGCGTGCTGGATATAGAGAGATCGAGAGGATGACAGTATGGCAGAGATAATTGTGCAGAATCTGGTTCTGGGAATGGTGGCCACCAACACTTATTTCCTTATGAACCCGGAGACAAAGGAAATGCTGCTGGCAGATCCCGCCGATGAGGCGGAGGCCATTGAGAGAAAGGTCAGCGCCATGGGAGGAAAGCCAACGGCGGTGCTGCTGACCCACGGACACTACGACCATATGCTGGCGGCGGACGCGGTGAGGCAAAAATACGGGATTCAGGTCTACGTCCATGAGCTGGATGAGCCGGTGCTGGAGGACGCCGCTCTGAATCTTTCCGGTTTCTGGAGCCGCCCCTATACCATGAAGGCGGACTGTCTGGTGAAGGAGGGGGATGTGCTGCGGTTGGCAGGCTTTGAGATCCGTGTCATGCATACCCCGGGACACACCCAGGGAAGCGCCTGCTATTATTTCCCGGAGCAGAAGATCCTCCTGAGCGGAGATACCCTGTTCTGTGAATCCTACGGGCGGACAGATTTTCCCACTTCCAGCGCCGGGGACATGCAGAAAAGCGTGCGGCGTCTGCTGACGGAACTGCCGGAGGACACGGCAGTGTATCCGGGACATCAGTGTTCCACCAGCATTGATATGGAAAAGAGGTTTAATCCCCTTGCTTAATATCCGGCTTTGGTTTAATATAAGAGACTATGAGTATGATGTGTACTCCCTGATCCGCGCTTTTTATCCCGGGTGTCAGATTGCTGTGTGGGCGGAAGGGGAGGAAGCGCCGGAGGGAGCCTGGGATCAGCGGCACAGAGTGTACTACGAACCGTCGGCCATCCGATATACCCTGGAGGAGGCCGGCGAAACTGTGCTGGAGCAGCGGACGGAATTCCCGGAGACAGAGAACCGCACAGAGTATAAAAATCATCTGAAGCGTCTGGTTTACCGGTGTCTTTCCGAATATACCGGGCAGAAACTCCCCTGGGGGGATCTGACAGGGATCCGGCCGGTCAAGATTCCCCTGCGTCTTCTGGAAGAGGGAAGGACCAACGGGGAGATCGCGGCTTATCTGCGGGATACTTACTATGTAAGCCGGGAAAAGACGGCTCTGGCCGTTGCCACCGCCAACCGGGAGCGGGCGCTGCTCTCCGGCACGGACTGGCTTTCCGGGTACAGTCTTTACGTGGGCGTTCCTTTCTGCCCCACCATCTGTCTGTACTGTTCCTTCGGATCCCATCCCCTGAAACAGTGGGGATACCTGATGGGAGCCTATCTGGAGGCTCTGAAAAAGGAACTGTCCTTTATCGCGGAGCGGATGCGGGGACGGCCTCTGCACACCATTTACATAGGGGGAGGGACCCCCGCCACCCTTTCACCGGAGCAGCTCCGGGAACTGCTGGGCTTTCTGGCGGAGACCTTTCCCCTGGATCCCCTCCGGGAATTTACCGTGGAAGCGGGGCGGCCGGACACCATTACCCGGGAAAAGTTGCAGGTCCTGCGGGAGTTTCCCGTAAGCCGGATTTCCATTAATCCCCAGACCATGAATCAGAAGACCCTGGATCTGATCGGCAGAAAACATACGGTGGAGGAAACAGAAGCCGCCTATGTTCTGGCAAGAGAGCTGGGTTTTGACAACATCAACATGGATCTGATCGTGGGACTTCCCGGGGAAGGGAAGCAGGAAGTGGCCCATACTCTGGAGGAGATGAAGCGTCTCCGGCCGGACAGCCTGACCATTCATTCCCTGGCCTTGAAGCGGGCCACCAGGCTGAACCTTTTTAAGGATCAGTACGCGGAGATCTCCTTTGAAAATTCCCAGGAAATCATGGAGATGACCCAGAGGTGCGCGGCGGAACTGGGCATGGGTCCCTATTATCTGTACCGTCAGAAAAATATGGCGGGCAATTTTGAGAATGTAGGCTATTCCACAGAGGGGAAGGCCGGACTGTACAATGTTCTGATTATGGAAGAGAAACAGTCTATTATGGCTGCCGGTCCGGGGGCATCCACAAAATTTGTATTTGAAAACGGAACGCGCATTGAGCGGGCGGAAAATGTAAAAGATCTGAAACAGTATATAGAACGGATCGATGAAATGCTGGAGCGGAAACAGGCGGGGATTGAAAAGTACCTGGGTTCGAACCCGGCATGACCAATCTACAGGAGAGGTGTCCTGCATGACAGAAGAGAATAAATACGAAAATCATAAGCATCTTTTGTGGTACAGTCTTTCGGAACACCTGGCGCACGGCATGGATGTCAGCAATCTGGCCTATGAGATTGCCCGGGAAATGGGAGTTTCGGAGGAAGACTGCCATGAACTGGCCCGGGCGGGGATGCTCCATGATATCGGGAAGGTGACTCTCATGGGAGAGCCGGAGCTGGAGGGCAATCCTCTGGTAGTGGAGGAAATGCATTATGTGCGCCTGCATCCCCATAAGGGCTACCTGGTGGCCCTGGAAAACGGCTATTCGGATACAGTTTGCGAGAGCATTCTGTACCACCACGAGAATTATGACGGCAGCGGCTATCCCTACCGCCTGGAGGGGAGGAATATCCCCATGGGCGCCAGGATCCTGCGGGTCAGCGATGTGTTCTGCGCCCTGACCTCCGACCGTCCCTATCGGAAGGCCTTTGATGAGGAGACAGCGGTCAGGCTGATGATCGATGAGATTAAAAATTATGATATGAAGGTGTTTCTGGCGTTTCAGCGGGTGATCCACCGGGGAGCACATAAGAAGGTCAGAATGCCGGATATTTCATTGGATGTGAGAGGAGAACTGAAGGAATCATGAATCTGAAAAAGAAGCCGGTTACCGGCATGAAGGATATCCTGCCCCGGGAGATGGCCATCCGGGATTACTGTATCGGCCTTATTAAAGAGACCTACAGGAGCTTTGGCTTTTCTTCCATGGAGACTCCCTGCGTGGAGCACATCGAGAACCTGAACAGCAAGCAGGGCGGGGAAAACGAAAAGCTGATCTTCAAGATCTTAAAAAGAGGAGAGAAGCTGAAGCTGGATACCGCGAAAAGCGAGGCGGATCTGGTGGACGGCGGTCTGCGGTACGATCTGACCGTGCCTCTGTGCCGGTATTACGCCAACAATGCCAACGATCTTCCCGCTCCTTTTAAAGCTTTGCAGATGGGCAATGTGTGGAGGGCGGACCGGCCCCAGAGAGGCAGATACCGCCAGTTTATGCAGTGCGACATCGACATCCTGGGCGAGGCGTCCAATCTGGCGGAGATCGAGCTGATCCTGGCCACCACCACCCTGCTGGGCAGGCTGGAATTTAAGAATTTCACCATCCGCATCAATGACCGGCGGATCCTGAAAGCCATGGCGGCCTACAGCGGTTTCCCGGAAGAATCCTATGATACGGTGTTCATCATTCTGGATAAGATGGACAAGATCGGCATGGAAGGGGAAGGATTCCCGGCGGAGACCGTGGAGAAATATCTGGAGCTGTTCAAAGCGGTTACAGCGGATACCGCGGGGGTGGCTTACCTGAAGGAGAAGCTTGCGGGCTTCCTGGATCCGGAGTACGCCGACGGTCTGATCACCATTATGAACAGCGTGGAGGCGGTGAAATCCGCGGATTTCCGCATCGCCTTCGATCCCACTCTGGTCCGGGGCATGTCCTATTACACCGGCCCCATTTTTGAGATCGCCATGGACGAGTACGGCGGAAGCGTAGGCGGCGGCGGCCGCTACGATGAGATGATCGGCAAGTTTACCGGACAGAACACCCCGGCCTGCGGATTTTCCATCGGCTTTGAGCGGATCATCCTGCTGCTGCTGGAGAGGGATTTCCAGATCCCGGGGGCGGCGGAGAAGAAAGCCTATCTGCTGGACAAAAAGCTGCCGGCGGAAGCCATGGAGAAGATCATTGCCAGAGCTATGGAGGAGAGACGCCGGGGCGTGCAGGTGAATCTGGCCGTCATGAAGAAAAATAAGAAATTCCAGAAGGAACAGCTGGAAGCTGAAGGCTATACGGAAATCGAAGAAATATACGCCGACCGGATCTGAGGGACGGCAGGAGATGGAGGAACCAAAATGGCAGAATCAATGAAGGGAATGCACCGCTCCCACCGCTGCGGGGAAGTGACAGAAGCGCTCATCGGGTCGAAAGTGACCCTTATGGGTTGGGTGCAGAAAAGCAGAAATAAAGGCGGCATTATCTTTGTGGACTTAAGAGACCGCTCCGGCATTATGCAGCTGATCTTTGAGAACGGCAGCATCGATGAGGCGGGCTTTGAAAAGGCGGGAAAACTCCGCAGCGAGTTTGTCATCGCCGTTACCGGCACGGTGGAGCGGCGCTCCGGGGCCGTCAATGAGAACCTGAAGACCGGCACCATGGAGGTGCGGGTGGATTACCTGAGAGTTCTTTCCGAGTCTGAGACTCCCCCCTTCCCGGTGGAGGAGAACAGCAAGACCAAGGAGGAGATCCGGCTGAAATACCGCTACCTGGATCTGCGCCGTCCGGATCTGCAGAGAAACCTTATGCTCCGGTCCCAGGTGGCTACCCTGACCCGGAAATTTATGGCGGAGGAGGGCTTCCTGGAGATCGAGACCCCCATGCTCTGCAAGAGCACTCCGGAGGGAGCCAGAGATTATCTGGTGCCCAGCCGGGTTCATCCCGGCAGCTTTTACGCCCTGCCCCAGTCACCCCAGCTGTTCAAGCAGCTGCTCATGTGCTCCGGCTATGACCGCTACATTCAGATCGCCCGCTGCTTCCGGGACGAGGATCTCCGGGCGGACCGTCAGCCGGAGTTTACCCAGATCGATATGGAGCTTTCCTTCGTGGATGTGGACGATGTCATCGACGTCAATGAGAGACTGCTGGCGTATCTGTTCAAAGAGGCTCTGGGAGTGGAGGTGTCCCTTCCCATCCAGAGAATGACCTGGCAGGAGGCCATGGACCGTTTCGGCTCCGACAAGCCGGATCTGCGGTTCGGCATGGAACTGAAGAATGTATCCGAAGCAGTGAAAGATTTTGAATTCGGAGTGTTCCAGAGCGCGCTGGCTCTGAAGGACGGCTCTGTCCGGGGCATTAACGCCAAGGGCCAGGGAGCTATGCCCAGAAAGAAGATCGACAAGCTGGTGGAGTTCGCCAAGGGCTACGGGGCCAAGGGTCTGGCCTACATTGCCATCCAGGAGGACGGCACCGCCAAATCTTCCTTTGCCAAGTTCCTGAAAGAAGGAGAGATGGAATCCCTGATCGCCGCCATGGAGGGACAGCCGGGAGACCTGCTGCTCTTCGCCGCGGACAAAAATAAGATCGTCTGGAATGTGCTGGGAGCTCTCCGCCTGCATCTGGCAGAGGAGCTGGGGCTCCTGGACAAAAATGAATTCAGATTCGTTTGGATCACAGAGTTCCCCCTGCTGGAGTGGTCCGATGAGGAAAACCGTTTTATGGCCATGCATCATCCCTTCACCATGCCTATGGAGGAGGACTGGGACAAGATCGATTCCGATCCCGGCAGCGTCCGGGCCAAGGCCTACGACATTGTTCTTAACGGCAACGAGATCGGCGGAGGTTCCGTCAGAATCCATCAGGACGACATCCAGGAGAAGATGTTTGAAGTTCTGGGCTTTACCAAAGAGCAGGCCTGGGATCAGTTCGGCTTCCTGCTCAGCGCCTTCAAGTACGGAGTTCCCCCTCACGCGGGACTGGCCTACGGCCTGGACCGGCTGGTGATGCTGATGGCAAAACAGGACTCCATCCGGGACGTCATCGCCTTCCCCAAGGTGAAAGACGCCTCCGATCTGATGTGCGAAGCTCCCTCCCGGGTGGATGAGAAGCAGCTGCAGGAGCTGGGGATCCGCATCGCGGAAGAAGAATAAAAGATTGTTTATAAATTATGATTTTTTGAGGGCATCCCGGAAGATTCGTTCCGGGATGCCCTTTTATCGATTGTCTTGTAATATACTTCCGCCTCAAAATGGCGTAAACACGCATTTTTTCAATTCTGGGAGAAACCTGACAAAGCATTCCTGTTTATGCGACAGATTGTGCGAAACCTCTGCCACACGATTTGCCCCATATTGACTGAAAGAAGAATTTCAAGTTATCATGAAATAAGAGGTGTTTCGTATGTCGGTATTATCGAAGAAATTATCATATTTTGTGGAACAGCGCAAGCAGAGCATTGTTGAGCTGGCAAAAAGAAGCGGGATTGAGCGGTCTACCCTGTACCAGTATCTGAAAGGGAAACGGCCCATGCAGAACCGCGGGCATCTTGACACAATTATGTCCTGGCTGCATCTGACCCCGGATGAGAGAGCAGAAATCCTGGAAGCTTACGAAATCGATCAGGTCGGCATTCGTACGTACAGACGGCGCCGCAGAGTAAAAGAAATTCTGAATTCCCTGCTGACGGTCGAGGAGATCGAGGGGAAGCCGCAGCCTGCTCCCTTCCGGACAGGCCGGGACGAGAAAATATCCAGGAGTTTGATCTGCGGAGAACTGGAGGTCAATCGGGCCATCCATGAAGTGGTGCGCGATGCAGCGGCGTACGGCCACGAATTGAAGCTCCTGGCTCAGCCGGATTATAGCGAACTGTTAGAGGCTTTGACCCTGTTCAGGAGCAGAGAGAAAGGCCCGAAGGTGATACAGGTGATCTGTATGGAGGCGGACAGTGGGCAGGACGGATGCAGCAATCTGGATATGATCGGCTGGATTTTGCGTTATGGCGTAGGGATCTATCGTTATGAGCCCAGGTATTTCTATGGGAAAATCAGCGAACATTATGGAAGTATGAATGTTTTTCCGTATCTGGTTGTTACAGAGCATTATGCGTTTCAGATATCAACAGATCGAAAAAAAGCTATTCTGCATAGTGATCCCGATTTTGTTCTCTGTTTTCAGGAAGTATTCCGTCAGATATATCAGCAGAGCCAGCCGCTGCTGATCAGCATGGACAGCTTTCGCGGGCAGCAGGCGCAGTGGGCTCTGCAATTTGCTGAGACAATGGATTTTTCAAATACTATTGAAGTCTGTTCTGGACTTTGCACCATACAGTTCTGGGATGAAGAGCTTATCCGTACCTATATAAATAAAGAACTGCCGGACTATGAAAAAACAGCGCAGGAATACATCGCTTATACATCGGCCCTGTATCAGGCAAAAAGGCGAGGGCAGATTACTGTTCTGATGAACGCTTCCTTTGCGGAGGAATTTATAAAAACCGGCGTTTTCCGGGAATATCCGGGAAGTTTCTTTTCAAAGCCTGTTTCCCGGGAAGACAGGAAAAAGCTGATAGACCGCATATTGGAAGCCGCAGATGAAGGTTGGTATCATGTCCGCATGATCGATGCGGAGGATTTTCCCTTGAGCTATCGGTGGGAAATTCTCATGCAGCGCGATCTCAGTCTGTTGTTTCAGTATTCCTTTTATAATCAGTTTCGCGTCTTTCAGTTTTTGGAATCGGATATTTTGGATGCGGTATATGATTTCCTGGAAAATCTCGCCGCAGGGCCGGGTACGCTGGATGAGGAGACTTCTGTCGGGTTTCTGCGGAAATGGTCCCGTCGATATCTGGAAGAGTAAAGGAGAAAGCTAAAAAATAATCAGGAGGATTTCTTATGAAAAAGAAAATGCTGCTGCAGGTGTACTTGTTGTGTATGACAGCAGGGCTGTCCGGCTGCGGCGCTCTCGGGAGAAACTTGTCTTCGGAGGCAGGTGAAAGTCTGACTGCACAGACGGCAAAGGACGCAGAGGAGGAACAGGAAACAACCGACAGGGAGGAGTTGGAACCGGAAACGACACAAAACCAGGAACCTTCCAAAGAAGTATGGCTTCCGGTTTCGGAGATTACCGTCAATACCAGAGGCAGCTACCGGGAATTTTCTCTGGAATATGACAGCCAGGGGTTTCTGGCAGGCGGTATGGAGCTGGTATCTGTGGATACAGCGGAACGGGCAGATGCTGAGAGCTGCACACTGGAATTTACCTGCGATGAAGATGGACGTCCGACGGAGATGATTATGACAGGGGAAGACGGGACAAGATCCACCGTCAGGTATTCCTATGATGAGGAAGGAATGCTGACCAGCATGAACGGCGGAGGTTTCCGGAGTAGTTTTTCCTATGAATACGATGCGGAAGGCCGTGTGTCGACAAGGACCCATCTTGGAGCAGACGGTTCCGTTAGCGGTTACCGGGTTTTTACATATGATGATGCGGGCAATATTCTGAGCCAGACCCGCCTGACAGCAGACGGGGAGACGGATGACAGGTATTCTTATACTTTTCTCTATGAGTATGAGGAAAACGGATTGGTTAGCCGCAGGCAGATGTACTGCGAATCGGAGCTGATTTTTGACACGACTTATATTTATGAGCTGATTCAGGTGCCGGAAAGCTTTGACGAAACCCAGCCCTATGCGGTTTCTTATATAGATTCTTCGATTACGTATTAGGCTGGAACAATCGGCAGCGGGGAGGAAAACGCATGTTTTGCGGAAAATGCGGAAAGCCGCTGAGAAAGAATAAAGCGTACTGTCCGTTTTGCGGAGCTCGGAAAGGTTACCTTGACAGTTCATTCGCCGGATGCGGAGAAGGTAGGGATCTACGATGAAGGGGGAGACTGCCTTGCTGTTTTGACTTCCGCCAATCTGGACGAGGATGGCAGCTGGTCTGCGGAACTGGACATAGAGACAGAAGAGGATACGGTTCTTTTTTTGACGGCCCGATCAGAAAATAGCTCCAGCATGCCTCTGAATCTGTATGTGACTTCTCCCATCACCGGAGATATGATGCAGGAATGTGGGGATATTCTGCAAGAACTGACAGGCTATCTTTCACAGCAGGGTTATCAGGAGGAAGAACGGTACTTTTGCCTACAGTGAGCGGAATAACCTGATTCTGCAATATGATACGCATATGGGTCTCAGTATCAACTATTATGGTAGAATAGAAAATGGTGATTATGTTACCGTCCATGATTTTGTGGCGGAATATGAGGATTATTCGTATTCCAGCCCGACAGAGTGTCAGGTAGACGGACAAAGTGTGACATATGAAGAGTATCAAAAGCAGATGTCTGTTGTCACAGAAGGAATGACATTTACAGATACCGGCTATTTCCATGGGACGGATGTGTGGGAAGCTATGTATCAGAATTAAGAGTTATAAAAGGTTTTTGACGGAGTCCTGAAAGGGAACATTCATCAGAAACCTTTTTTGTCGCTGCGCTTCTTAAGGGTGAAAGTCCAAATATAACTCTTTAATGCCTGAAACAGGGCAGTCCGAAGCCTGGATGGTCAGCTATCAAAAATTGAAAACGTTTCTTAAGATTCTATGTATTTTATTGACACGGGTGTATTATGTGAGATAATACACTTAATACGATGAAAGGGAGGACAGCCATGATTTTTCTGGATTACCAGGACCGAAGGCCCATTTATGAGCAGATCGTGGAACGGTTTCAGCAGCTGATTGTCAGAGGCGCCCTGGAGCCGGGATCCCAGATGCCCTCTGTGCGCCAGATGGCGGCGGAGCTGTCTATCAATCCCAATACCATTCAGAAGGCTTACGGGGTTCTGGAACAGGAGGGTTATATTTTTCCAGTAAAAGGGAGAGGGAGCTTTGTGGCGGAGGCTGCCGCTGTCCGGGAGAAAAGACGGCAGCTGAGCATGGATAAGCTGGACGCCTGTCTGAGAGAGGTTCGGGAGCTGGGATTCGGGCGGCAGGAGTGTGTAAAAGAAGTAGATAAGATCTATGGGGAGGGACAGAGATGATAGAAATCAGAGATCTGGAAAAAAGTTTTGGAGAGATCCGGGCGCTTCAGCATATCTCCCTCACTATCCGGGACGGAGAATTGTTCGGTGTGGTGGGAACCAACGGAGCCGGGAAAAGCACCCTGCTGAGGATTCTGGCGGGAGTGCTGCGGCAGGAGAAGGGAACCGTGCTGGTGGACGGAGAGCCGGTTTTTGAAAACGAGAAGATCAAAAGCAGGATTTGTTTCCTGCCGGATGATCTGTGGTTTTTCCACAACGCCGCCCCTGCGGACATGGAAGATCTGTATCAGAACCTCTACGCGGCCTTCGACAGAAAAAAATTCCGGCAGCTTTGTTCCAGGTTTGGCCTGGACCGCAAGAGAAAGCTGCGGACGTTCTCCAAAGGCATGCAGAAACAGACCGCGATTTTTCTGGGAATCTGCGCTAACACGGAGTATCTGCTCTGCGACGAGACCTTTGACGGCCTGGATCCCCTGGTCCGCCAGGAGGTGAAAAGCATGCTGGCGGTAGAACTGCTGAACCGGCAGTTTACCCCCATCGCCGCCTCACACAATCTCCGGGAACTGGAGGATATCTGCGACCATGTGGGGCTTCTCCACCGGGGCGGCATGCTGCTGTCGGAAAATCTGGAGGAAATGAAATTCCACACCCAGAAGGTGCAGTGTGTCATCGGAAGCAGAGAAAAGGAGGAGGAACTTCTCAGGGAACTGACCCTGGTCCGCTGGGAGAAGCGGGGATCTATGCTTCTGCTGGTGGCAAAAGGAACAAGGCAGGAGATTTCGGAGCGGGTGGAGAGCAAGCGTCCCGTGTTCTGGGAGGTGCTTCCCCTGTCTCTGGAAGAAATCTTTATCAGTGAAACGGAGGTGACCGGACATGACAAAAAGAGTATCAGATCTTAAGCTGCTGGCGGAAGATATCCGGCGCCGAAGCTGGCTGATTTTTATGATCCTGGCGGGAGCCCTGCTTCTGCTCCCATTTGCTCTGCAGATGGAGCTGTCCGCCCTGGAATACGGAAATCCGGTCCAGGCCGCGGAGGATCTGAAATGGCTGCGCCAGACGCAGATGGATATAGCGGAGAGAATATTGGGAGGGGGAAATTTTCTGGTTCTCCTGGGCTGTATGTTTGCGGCAGTGGCAGCGGCCGTGACGGGATTTTCCTATCTGCAGTCCAGAAAGCAGGTGGATTTTTATCACAGTCTCCCGGTTCGCCGGGAACGGCTGCTTTTCAGCCGCTTCCTGGGAGGCTGCCTGATGACTGTGATCCCCTACGGGGCTGCTCTGGCCCTGGCTCTTTTCGGAGTGGCGGGAGCCCATGGGCTTTTCTGCGGCGAACTGGCAAAAACAGCGCTCCAGGGGCTGGGCGTATTTCTGCTGCTGTTCCTGGTATTTTACATCCTTTCCGTTCTGGCTATGCTGCTGACCGGAAGAATCCTCACCGGGATTCTGCTGACCGGATTCTTCTATCTTTACGGGATCCTCTGTGTCGGCATGGTGCAGCGGATGATGAGCTATTACTTTGAAACTTATTACGATCCCGCCGGCGGGAATTTCCGCTCCCAGGATTTTGTATCTCCGGTCTCCCTGGCCGTAAAGATTGTTTCCCGGCTGAAGGCGGGAGAAACCGTGCATCCAGGGATCTGGATTTTTCTGGGAATCACTGCCGTCCTGCTGTTGATTCTCTGCGTGGCCGCCTACCGGAAGCGGGCTCTGGAGGCGGCGGGAAATGCCTTCGTCTGGCGGTGGATGGAGCCGGTGATCAAGACGGCGGCAGTGATCCCCGGTTCTCTGTGGATCGCCAATCTTCTGCAGATGCTGGGATACTTAGGCAATCCGTCTATGATGATCCTGACCGTGGCCCTGGCCGCCCTGATCCTGACTGGAGTCATAGAATTTATTTACAGTCAGGATCTGAAAAATATCTGGCGTCATAAGATTTCCGGCATTGCAGGGCTGGCCGGGGCAGTGCTCCTGCTGCTGGCTTTTCAGGGAGACTGGTTCGGATACGACCGCTGGCTGCCCGCCAAAAGCCAGGTGGAGGCTATGTCCTTGTACTACGGGGAGGGAGAAGGCGTTTTCTATGACGGAAGCTGGTATATTCCGCGCCGTACGCAGCAGGCCCTGGAGCAGGGCCTGACGGAAAATTTCGATCCTCTCTATGAGATGGCAGGAGAAGCCGTCCAAAAACAGGGGGAGGATTCCGGCGGGACTCTGGCTTCGGTGGTTCTTCGGTATCGGCTGAAAAGCGGGCGGGACGCCTGGAGGCAGTACATGGTGCCTGCAGGGACGGCGGACGAGGCACTGGACCAGCTTTCCCGGGATCCAGCGTTCCGTGAGCAGGCATATCCCCTGTCGGACCGCGGACCGGAAAATGTTGCGGATGTCTCTTTCAGAGACTGGAAAGATCTTCACGACAACTATCAGGCCGTATATATGGAGAGGCAGGAACTTCAGGAGCTTCTGGAAATCTTCCGGCGGGAGGAGGCTTCCTATTCCTATCAGGAATTAAAGGAGAAGAGTCCTCTGGGCTCTCTGATGCTGAACAGCCCCTGGGAGGGCGGATATGAGGGGTCCTCCATAGAGTATTATATATATCCGGAGTTTCAGGAAACCCTCCGCTTCTTAGAGCAGAAGGGGGTTCAGGCACGGCAGGAGACAGATTTCTCTGACATTGTGTCTGTGCAGGCGGAGATCATGGAGCCGTCGCCGGGAGACATATCCGAAATCTATCCCTTTGAAGATCCGGATGAGATCCGGGAACTTTTTCAGCATCTGGAGAGAATCCGCCCGTCGGACTTTCAGACCGGCCAGGAGTATGTAAACCTGAATCTTCTCTTTTGGGACGGAACCTACGGTTATATGGAATTTAAGGTCAGGGATCAGGAAGCGTTTCAGAAATTTTTGTCAAAAAAAGGAGAGGCAAGCTTTTAGTAAAGAACAGCAGGGAGGAACAGTATGAACAGAAAGAAAGCGGGAATCATCTGCGGCACAGCTGCAGCGGCAGTTTTCGTGGGAATTCTGGGATGGAGAATCTCCGCGGACTCAAAAGAGAAGAGCGGCAGTCCGGTATACGTAAATACAGTGGAACAGATTACGTCTCTGGGAACCGGAAACGGCATGGTCAACCGGTTTGCCGGGGTGGTGGAATCCCAGGAAACCTGGTCGGTACAGCAGAATGACCATAAGGCAGTGAAGGATATCCTGGTCAAAGCCGGGGATCAGGTACAGAAGGGCAGTCCTCTTTATACTTATGATACAGAGAAATTCCAGGAAGAACTGGCTCAGGCTCAGCTGGATCTGGAGCGGATGAACAATGAGATCGCCGGCATGACGGCTTCCATCCAGGAACTGGAGCAGGAACGGCAGAAGGCGGCCGCCGACAGCCAGGCTGCCTACACCTTCCAGATCCAGGAGCAGGAACTGCAGCTGCGGCAGAAACAATTCGATCTGCAGAGCAAGCAGCTGGAGATAGGGAAACTCCAGGAAAACATCAGCCATTCCACCGTAGTCAGCGAACTGGACGGGGTGGTGAAGTGTATTAATGATGGGAATACTTCCATGAATATGGACGGAGATACTTCTTTTATTACGGTGATGAAGACCGGAGCTTACCGGGTGAAAGGACAGATGAACGAGCAGAATATGGCTTCTCTCATGGAAGGTACTCCGGTGGTGATCCGCTCCAGGACCGATGACAGCCTTTCCTGGAGAGGGACAGTCTCCCGGATCGACCGGGAGAATCCGGTGATGGGAAACAGCTCTTACCCTGTTTCCTCCAGCGACGGAAGCAGCGCTGCGGCCAGCAGCAGCTATCCTTTTTATGTGGAACTGGAATCCGGGGAGGGACTTATGCTGGGCCAGCACGTCTATGTAGAGCCGGATCTGGGACAGGAGCAGAAGAAGGAGGGAATCTGGCTGGACGAGTACATGATCGATCAGAGGGATCCGGAGCAGGCTTTTGTGTGGGCGGACAACGGAAAAGGCCGTCTGGAAAAACGGGCGGTGGAACTGGGAAATTATGATGAAAACCTTCTGGAGTATCAGATTCTTTCCGGACTGGAATGGACGGACGCTATCGCCTTCCCGGAAGAAGGGCTGGAAGAGGGCAGGGAGACGGAGGTGATAGGGTGATCCTGGAACTTCAGAATATCTGTAAAGATTACATACAGGGAAAGATGGAGGTGCCGGTTCTTCAAGATATCTGTTTTTCCCTTGAAAAAGGAGAATACGCGGCCGTCATGGGGCCCTCCGGTTCCGGAAAGACTACGCTGATGAATATCATCGGCTGTCTGGACCAGGCTACCCGGGGTACGTATCTCTTGGACGGCCGGGATGTGGGAAGCTGTACGGAAAATCAGATGTCGGATATCCGTCTGCGGAAGATCGGCTTTGTGTTTCAGAATTTTCAGCTGCTGCCCCGGCAGTCCGCTCTGGACAATGTGGCCCTGCCTCTGATCTACGCGGGAGTATCCCGAAAGGAGCGGCAGCGACGGGCAGAAGCCGCCCTGGAGCGGGTGGGACTCTCGGAGCGGATGTATTTTAAACCCAGCCAGCTCTCCGGAGGACAGAAACAGCGGGTGGCCATTGCCCGGGCTATGGTAAATCATCCGGAGCTCCTGCTGGCGGACGAGCCTACAGGATCCCTGGATTCCCGGTCCGGGGAGCAGGTCATGGAGCTGTTTGGGGAACTCCACCGGGAGGGAGTCAGCATTCTTATGATTACTCATGATACCGGGATCGCCGCCTATGCGGACAGAACGGTGGAAATCCGAGATGGAAG
>ERZ1090868.413-NODE-413-length-23882-cov-7.513745_pt1 | contig 23882 bp, 23 predicted proteins | sample MGYA00478475_ERZ1090868 | MGnify/ENA primary metagenome ERZ1090868 (study PRJEB33644, sample SAMEA5815747) | chicken gut metagenome | biome: Chicken; feature: Gastrointestinal Tract; material: Caecum | place: Ireland | collected 2019-01-01 | study: A study of the...
CTTTACGGTATTCACACAGATATGTTATAATATCAATAAATCCAAATCGCAGGAAAACGGATACTTTGCAAGGGAACTGTGCTGCTTGGGCCGCCTGACCCGTTCGCAACCCGATCTGAACGGAACTGCGCGGCGGAAATCGCAGCACACGGAGGCAAAAAATATGAATGAAGAGAGAATGCGCAAGCGGCTCGTGCGCATGACCATCGTCATGGTGGTGGTCAGCTTCCTGCTGCTCGCGTGCGCGGGTGTGATTATTGGTTCCATCTGGAACGCGCAGAGAAGTTCTTATGAGGCGCAGCTGCAGGCCACGGTGACCGAGCACAAACTCAGCCTCGGCCGTGAGATGTCCTCCAATATCCGCACGCTGCAAACCTTGTCAGCTTTTATCGAAAATACGCCGGATTTGACCTTCCAGGACCTGGCAGAAGGCCTGCCCAGCTCACAGAGCGCCGCGAATTTTATCCGGATGGGCTATTATGCAGTTGAGGGCGAGGGCATCCGTGTCACCTTTGGCGGTGAACTGGAGCTGGACGTACCCTATGAGAGCCTAAATCCTGCCATCCAGCAGGCCATCGCGCAGGCGTGGCAGGGGCAGGCCTCCATCTCGGAAGTGTATTTCAGCGAGGACTTTGACGAAAATACGGTGGGCTATGCCGTTCCGGTCTATGACAAGGCGGGGCAGACTGTGGGTGCGCTCATTGGCCTGGAAACGCTGGACACCTTCCAGCAGCTATTGGAGACGACCACCGAGCTGGACACCCGGCTGGATCTGAGCTGGATCAATGAGGAAGGCGAGTTCTTGGCCTGGTCGGGCGGGCAGGTCGGTGAACAGTCTAACCTGTTCACGGCGGACTTCCTATCCGAGGCGGATATTGCTGCGGCACAGCAGGCCATGCAGGCCGATCAGACCTACCGTTGCGACATCACGTTATATGGACAGAAATACCCGTTTTATTTTGATCCCATTGGGGAGCATCACTGGTACCTCGTATGCCTCGATTGGTCGCAGGGCATGGACAGCCCGGTCTATCCGTTCCTAGTCGTGACCGGACTGGGCCTCGGCGCAATCGTCCTGCTGTGCATCCTGCTCATTGCGTATGGCTACCACACCCTGCACCGCAACAGCCGGGAACTTATCCGGCTGGCCTACTATGACCGGCTGACCGGCTGCTACAACCTGGAGCGATTCCAACAGGCCTGTACCGATACGCTTTCCCACGGGAGCGGTTACAGCATTGTAGTGCTCAATATCCGGCGCTTTCAGTACATCAATGAGATCTTTGGGCGCAGCCAGGCCGACCGATTGCTGTGCGATATCGCAGACATCCTGCAGGACAGCCTGCACCAGAACGAGTGCTGCAGCCGCTACATGGGCGATCAGTTTTATCTGCTGATGCAGGCCGTCGATCCGGACAGGCTGAAACAGCGGCTGCTCGGCATCATGGGGCGCATCAGCGGCATTTTCGAGCAGACAGGCCGAAACTATCCCATCGTCCTATATGCGGGCGCCGCGATCGGGACACCGTCCATGGCGGGGGAACAGGCAGCAAAGACGCTGCTGCATCAGGCTGAATTTGCGCTCAAGCATGTGCGGGACCGGCATGAAAACATGGTCGCTTTCTATAATGACGACATGCATGCCGCCGACGCCCAACAGAACAACATAGAAAGCAGCATGCGGTATGCACTGTCAACCGGGCAGTTCCAGATGTGGCTGCAACCCAAAATGGACCTGCAGACCGGAGTCCTGTGCGGCGCCGAGGCGCTTGTCCGCTGGGTCCGCCCGGATGGCGGGATGTTTTATCCAAATGAGTTCATCCCACTCTTTGAGCGCAACGGCTTTTGCACCGAATTCGACCTCTACATGGTGGAGCGGGCCTGTGCCTGCCTGCGGGCGTGGATGGACGCGGGCATCCAGCCGGTGCCGATCTCGGTCAACCAGTCCAAACTGCTCTTTTACCAGAGTGATTATGTGAATAAGCTGTGCGCGCTGACCGATCAGTACGGCGTGCCGCGCACCTTGATCGTGCTGGAGATCCTGGAGGGTCTGGCGGCAGAAAACCTGGACGAGCTCAATAAGACCATCGAACAGCTGCGCGCATGCGGCTTCCGCCTGTCGCTCGACGATTTTGGCAGCGGATACTCCTCGCTGACCATCCTAGCACGGCTTTCCATCGACGAGGTCAAGCTGGATCGCAGTTTCCTGCTGGGGATGTCGCGGCAGGAGAGCGACGGCCAGCAAAAGCTGCTGCGCAACGTGGTGCGCCTGTCGCGAGACCTCGGCCTGCGCACGGTCGTAGAGGGCATCGAGACCGCCGAGAACGCCGCCCTCGTGCGTGCGGTCGGGTGTGACGTCGGTCAGGGATACTATTACAGTCGCCCGATCAGCGTGGCAGATTTTGAGGCCAAATATTTTTCGGATAAACTGCCGCCAAAGGCCGACTTGTGACCAGCCCTGCCGTGCCAGACAGGCCAGCAAAAATTTGTGCAAAATTGCCTTTGCAAAATAGCAGGCAGCCGGTATAATGAATTATAGACGTGTAGCATACACTGCGTAAATCCAGTTGTGTGCTGCACGTCTTTTTTCATAAGTTATGGCAAAACAGGAGGAATGTACAATGCCAAAAGACAGGAAACAGGGGATGGTCTTCGGGGTCATCATGTCATATGCGATGGCCTACGGCATGGAGATCTATAACATCGCCATCAAGGAAGGCATACCGTTGTTTTAAGTGAGGGATAGGGCCTGCCCGCTTGTGGGCAGGCCCATTTTTTTTGGCCGTCTATGTGGGGCGGCGCAGGGCGGGGATGAGGGCAGAAAGCACAATTGCCACAAGCCCTGCCGAAAAGCCGTTGTTATATAGATTCATGCCGGCGACCGGGGAACTGGTGCACAGTACGACCGACGCATGCAGGAAACCGGCCAGCACGCCGTAAGGCCAGCCGAACCGGCCGCTGACCGGGGCGAGCGCCGTACAGAACAGGCCGGCAAGCTGTACGGCGCTGTCGGACAGCGACCAGTGCATGCAGACGCTGCCCAGCACCACGCCGCCCATCACAGGGAGCATGTTGCGCGCGTGCTTGCCATAGGCCGAGAAGCCCAAGATGGTCAGGATGGCACCCAAGGTTGGGCCGTTGAGGTCGCCGCCCGTGCACAACAGGAAGCCCAGGGCAATCACGCCGTTGGCGCCCATGTTGATGAGCGTCGGGGCGGGGCCGAACTGTACCAGGTAGTCGCTGGGGGCGCGGCCGCTGGTGCGCAGCAATGCGCGATACCCGCGCAGGGCGGCGCTGGGCGGCTGGCCGCACAGGAAGAGCCCGGCGAGCAGCAGGAGGGCGCATAGCCCGAAAGACAGCAGCAGCACGGGGAGCGGCCGCCCGGATGCCCAGCGGTACTGCACGGCCGGCGCCGCCCCGAGGGCATTCATGAGCGGGACGATGAGAAAGGCGGCCAGGCCGCAGGCAAAGCCGGTGTTATACAGGTTCATGCCGCGCTGGAGCCGATAGGTGTAGGCGGCGAGGGCGGGCAGCAGGAACCCGATGGCCGCACCGGCCAGGATGCCGGCGGGCAGGGTGCCCCAGCCGTTGTCCAGCACGAAATAGCTGACCACGGGCGCAAGGGCAGTCGCGGTCAAGCCGGCTGCGGCATAGCGGCCGAAAGGCTCACGCCGGTACCAGGCGTACAGACGCGCGCCCAGCAGGATGGGCCACAGGTTGAGGCCGTTTTTGCCGAAAAGGGCAAAACCTGACATCAGGCCCACGACGACCAGGGCGCTGCCGTCAAAGGGCGTATGGGCGTGCTGCAATGTGGCGATACTGATTGCGGCGACCAGCCCTGCATTCACTAGAGCCGGCCCAGGCCCGGCGACCAACATATAGTCGGTGATCAGGGCGTCTTCGGTCAGCACGATCTGGGCCAGCCCGGGCCCGAGCTGGCCGGCCGGCGTGATTACAAATCCGGCTGCAGCGAGTAGGGCGCTATATGCCCACAGGAGGGGCAGCACAGGGGAGGTATTCGGCGGCGCCATGCAGCAAGGCCTCCTTTGGCGGCAGACAGAGCGCGCGGGCTGCCCACCGGCATGGAGGCAGCCCGCGCAGGGCGGTTACATGGTCACGTGGCGCGCCAGGAAGCTGGCTGCGGTCTGACTGAGCTTGCTTTCGACCTCGGTCGCAACCGCGTCCGGCGCGTCGGACAGCAGGGCGACGCAGCCGGTCACATCGCCCTCCGAGACGATGGGCGCGGCGACAATGACATGATAGGGATCGTTTTCCGACACATGCAGGTCGGTATCTGAGCCGGTGTGCTCATAGATGTGACGCTGCTCCATGAGCAGCTCCAGGTCGTTCGAGATGGATTTTTCAAAGATCTCCTTTTTTGCACCGCCGGCCGCTGCGATGACCGCGTCCCGGTCACAGATGGCGCAGGATAGCCCGGCCGTGCGCGAGAGCGCCTCGGCCAGCTCGCTGGCAAAGGTGCCAAGCTCGCCCATGGGGGAATATTTTTTAAAGATGACTTCTCCGTCCCGGTCGGTGTAGATCTCCAGGGGATCGCCCTCGCGGATGCGCATGGTGCGGCGGATCTCCTTGGGGATTACGACGCGGCCGAGGTCATCAATGCGGCGCACGATGCCCGTAGCTTTCATATTCGTATCTCCTCCCAGAATCGGAATGTTCTTTCTTGATCATGCTGGTAGTATTTGCGCGAAGCTTGCAAATATGTAATGTGCGCGCGCCCCGCGCGGTGAGAAAAAACAGCACACAAGAAAAAAATTGGAAAGTGACGCACAATTGGCCGGATTCTGGAAAAATTTCGGATAAAGCACAAATTCGCCGAAAAAAGTTTGGAACCACAGAAAAACAGGCAAAAGCGCGCGCTGGGAAGATGTCAGATTGACGAAAAGCGTTAAACTTTTATTAGACAAAATTGTGAAAGCGACGAAATGTATTAAAATACGAAAAAAAATTATACATTTAGATTAAACAGGTGTATAATACAAGAAAGTTGTTCCATACGGACAGGTGTATGTCCGCTGGGGACGACGGAACCCAAACAGCAAATGAGGGAGGAAACGAAAATGAAAAAGGTACTGAGCCTGCTGCTGGCGGCGGCCATGTGCACAAGCGTGCTGGCTGGCTGCGGAAACAGCGCTGGCGACACGGCAGACACCAGCTCGGACAACGGCGCCGAGAGCACGGCGGCTGCATTTAAGATTGGCGGCACCGGCCCGCTGACCGGCGACGCGGCGATTTACGGCAATGCCGTCAAGAACGGTGCGCAGATCGCAGTGGATGAGATCAACGCCGAGGGCGGCATCCAGATCGAGTGGAACATGGAAGACGACGAGAACGACCCCGAGAAGGCGGTCTCGGCCTACAATAACCTCAAGGACTGGGGCATGCAGTTGTCCCTGGGTTCGGTTACGAGCAAGCCCGGTGAGGCCACCGCAACCGAAAACTATGCAGACCGCATCTTCGCCCTGACCCCGTCGGCATCCTCGACCGCGGTCACCGAGGGCAAGGACAACGTCTTCCAGATGTGCTTTACCGACCCCAACCAGGGCACGGCTTCGGCAGACTACATTGCAGACAACCAGCTGGGCACCAAGATTGCCGTCATCTATAAGAACGACGACGTCTATTCGTCCGGTATCTTCGAAAAGTTCCAGGCAGAGGCTGACGCCAAGGGCCTGAACATTGTGTCGGTCACCACCTTCACCTCTTCGAGTGCGACCGACTTCTCGGTCCAGCTGAGCGAGGCCAAGAACGCTGGCGCAGACCTTGTCTTCCTGCCGATCTACTATCAGCCGGCTTCGCTGATCCTGCAGCAGGCCAAGAGCATGGACTATGCGCCCAAGTTCTTCGGCGTTGACGGCATGGACGGCATTCTGACCCTGGAAGGCTTCGATACCTCCCTGGCAGAGGGCGTCATGCTGCTGACCCCGTTCAACGCGGACGCAACCGACGAGAAGACCCAGAGCTTCGTCACCAAGTACAAGGAGCAGTTCGGCGAGACCCCGAACCAGTTCGCGGCGGACGCTTACGACTGCATCTATGCGTACAAGGCAGCCATTGAGGCCTCGGGCGCAACGCCTGACATGTCGGCCGAAGAGCTGTGCGATCTGATGATCCAGACCTTCCCGACCCTGACCTTTGACGGCCTGACCGGCGAGGGCGCGACCTGGGATGCAACGGGCGCGGTTTCCAAGGACCCGAAGGGCATGGTCATCGAAAACGGTGTATACGTCGGTATGTAACGCCAAGTAAATTACACGAATCCGCAGGGGAGGCAGCCGGCAGCATACAAATGCCCGGCCCTCTCCTGCGCTTTTTTGTTCAAACGGCCTATGGTGTGGGGCGACGGCTTGCACGTTCAAACCTCCGCCCTGCATCACCGGCTTTTTCGGTAGAAAGAATGAGGTGTATCGCATGACCTTTTTATCCTATCTGATCAATGGCATCAGCTTAGGCAGCGTCTACGCAATCATCGCGCTGGGCTATACGATGGTTTACGGTATCGCCAAGATGCTGAACTTTGCGCACGGCGACGTCATCATGGTAGGCGCATATATATCCTTTTGCTCGACAAGCTATCTTGGCTTGTCCCCGCTGCTTTCGGTCGTCCTGGCAGTCATCGTGTGTACCGTCCTCGGCATTGTCATCGAGGGCTTGGCATACAAGCCGTTGCGTCAGGCGCCTGCACTGGCCGTTCTGATTACGGCCATCGGCGTGTCCTATTTCCTGCAGAACGCGGCGCTGCTGATCTGGGGCTCCAGCTCCAAGACCTTCTCCTCTGTCGTCGGCGACTGGTCGGTCAAGCTGTTTGACGGCCAGCTCAATATCACCGGCGTCACCATCGTCACCGTCCTGGCCTGCGTCGTGATCATGGCAGGCTTGACCCTGTTCACCAACAAGACCAGGGTCGGCACCGCGATGCGTGCGGTCTCGGAGGACAAGGGCGCGGCCCAGCTCATGGGCATCAGCGTCAACCGGACCATTTCCATCACGTTTGCCATCGGTTCCGGCCTTGCGGCGATCGCGGGCGTCCTGCTGTGCTCGGCCTATCCCATGCTGATGCCGACAACCGGTTCGATGCCCGGCATCAAGGCGTTCACGGCGGCGGTCTTCGGCGGCATCGGCTCCATCCCGGGCGCAATGGTGGGCGGCATCCTGCTTGGTATCATCGAGATCTTTGCTAAGGCCTATATTTCCACCCAGCTGTCTGACGCCATCGTCTTTGCCGTCCTGATCATCGTCCTGCTCGTCAAGCCGGATGGCCTGCTGGGCAAGCATGTGAGCGAGAAAGTGTGAGGTGAGCCTGATGAAACAGTCCAAAAATATGCTGGCAGGCCGGCGCGACAGCATTATCTCGTACGGCATTGTCATTATCGCGTTTGTCGCCGTCCAGCTCATGATCCTGACCGGCAATATCTCCTCGTCGCTCAAGGGCCAGCTCGTGCCGATCTGCGCCTATGTCGTCATGGCGGTCTCGCTCAACCTGACCGTTGGTATTCTGGGCGAGCTGTCGCTCGGCCATGCGGGCTTCATGTCGGTCGGCGCATTCGCCGGCATCGTCGCCACCACCAGGCTGGCTGACGCCATCCCGCTGGCGCCGCTGCGTCTGGCAGTCGCCATGGTCATCGGCGCGATCTGCGCAGCCATCGCGGGCGTCATCGTCGGCGTGCCGGTTCTACGCCTCAAGGGCGACTATCTTGCCATTGTCACCCTAGCATTCGGAGAAATCATCAAAAATATCGTAAACGTCCTGTACATCGGCCTGGACGAGAACGGGCTGCATTTTTCGCTGGTCAACCAGACCTTCCAGCTCGCCGAGGGCGGCGAAATGATCATCAATGGCCCGATGGGCGTCAGCGGCGTTGAGAAGATCTCGTCGTTTACGTCGGGATTTGTACTCATCCTGATCACGCTGTTTGTCATCCTAAACCTGATTCACAGCCGGACCGGCCGTGCTATCATGTCGGTGCGCGACAACAAGATCGCGGCCGAGAGCATCGGCATTTCGGCCACCCGCTACAAGCTTTTGGCCTTTGTCATCTCGGCGGCCTTTGCGGGCATGGCGGGCACCCTGTACGCCATGAACTTCTCGACGGTTACGGCCACCAAGTTTGACTTCAACACCTCGATTCTCATCCTGGTCTTTGTCGTCCTGGGCGGCCTGGGCAATATCTGGGGCTCGATCATCGCGGCGGCCCTGCTCACCATCCTGCCCGAGGTGCTGCGCGCGGTCAACGACTACCGCATGCTGATCTATGCGATCCTGCTGATCGTTATGATGATCTTCAACAATTCCGGCATCAAGACGCGCCTTATGGAAAAGCGTGCGGCCCGCCGCGCGGCAAAGCAGGCAAGCAAGGAGGGCATTTGATATGGCAATGCTCGAAGTAATCAAGCTGGGCATCTCGTTTGGCGGCCTGCGCGCCGTGGACGACCTGTCCATGAAAATTGAAGAAGGCGCTCTGGTCGGCCTGATTGGCCCGAACGGCGCGGGCAAGACCACGGTCTTCAACATGTTGACCGGCGTATATCGCCCGACCGACGGCGGCATCCGTCTGGACAATCAGAACCTGATCGGCAAAAAGCCGCACGATATCTGCAAGTTGGGTGTGGCGCGTACGTTCCAGAACATCCGCCTGTTCCAAAAGCTGACCGTGCTGGACAACGTCAAGGTCGCCCTGCATAATCAGGTCACGTATAACCTGTTTGAGAGCATGGTGCACCTGGGCAGCTACCGCAAAAAGGAAAAGGAGATGGACCGCCGCGCGCTTGAGATCCTCAAGGTCTTTGACCTGGACCATGAGGCGGGCAATCTGGCGGCCAACCTGCCGTACGGCAAGCAGCGCAAGCTGGAGATCGCCCGTGCGCTGGCGACCAACCCCAAGCTGCTGCTCCTGGACGAGCCGGCGGCCGGCATGAACCCCAATGAGACCGGGGAGCTCATGGACACCATCCGCCTTGTGCGTGAGAAGTACGGCGTGACCATCCTGCTCATCGAGCATGACATGAAGCTCGTCCAGGGCATCTGCGAATACCTGTATGTCCTGAATTTCGGCAAGCTGCTCGCCGAGGGCACGCCCAAGGAAGTGCTCAATGACCCGGCGGTCATCAAGGCATACCTGGGCGACTAAAGGAGGGCTTATTTCATGGCAATGCTTACCGCAGAGAATCTGAATGTATATTACGGTATGATCCACGCGCTCAAAGACGTCTCGTTCCACGTGGACGAGGGCGAGATCGTCGCGCTCATCGGCGCCAACGGCGCGGGCAAGACCACGACCCTGCATACCATCAGCGGCATGTTACAGGCGAAGTCGGGCTCGGTCCAGTTTGAGGGGCGCGAGATCGTCAAGATGCCCGGCCACCAGATCGTTTCGCTCGGCATGTCCCATGTCCCCGAGGGGCGCCGCGTGTTCGCCGGGCTTACGGTTTACGAGAACCTCAAGATGGGTGCCTACACCCGCAAGGACAAGAACGAGATCGCAGAGACGCTTGAGATGGTCTATACGCGCTTCCCGCGCCTGAAAGAGCGCACCCGCCAGCTCGCCGGCACCCTGTCGGGCGGCGAGCAGCAGATGCTCGCCATGGGCCGCGCGCTCATGTCCCATCCCAAGATCCTGCTCATGGACGAGCCGTCCATGGGCCTGTCGCCACTGTTTGTCAGCGAGATTTTCAAGATCATCGAGGACGTCAACAAGCAGGGCGTGACCATCCTGCTCGTGGAGCAGAACGCGAAAAAGGCGCTCTCTATCGCAAACCGCGCCTATGTCCTGGAGACCGGCAAGATCGTCAAGGAGGGCGCCGCGCGCGACCTGCTCAATGACGAGTCCATCAAGAAAGCCTATCTCGGCGAGTAAAGCCTCTTGCGCGCGGGCCGCCGTCCTGTTACAATAAAAGAGACAAAGGACCATATCAAAGGGGGCTTGTCTTTTATGGAAAAAACGATCATCACCATTGCGCGCCAGTATGGCAGCGGCGGACGTACGGTCGGCAAAATGCTGGCAAAGCGTCTGAATATCCCATACTATGACCGGGAGATCATCCAACTGGCCGCGGAGGACAGCGGGATCAATGCCGCGCTGTTCCACGATGAGAAAAAACTGCACGGGCTGCGCGCCCTGCTCAAGGGCGGCTACCAGGGCAATAAGATCCTCTCGCCGGAGAGCGCGGGCTTCACCGGCGATGACAACCTGTTCAACTATCAGGCAAAGATCATCCGCGAGTTGGCGGAGGAGGGGTCCTGTGTGCTGATCGGCCGCTGCGCCGACCATATCTTGTCCGGCATGCCGGGCGTCGTCAGCGTGTTTGTCCATGCGCCCGCAGACTTTTGTCTGCAGGAGGCCATGAAGGTCAACAGCCTGCCCGAGCGCGACGTGGAACGCCTTATCGCCAAAACCGATGATTACCGTGCGCGGTATTACAAATATTACACCGGGAAGGAATGGAAAGACGCCAAAAATTACGATCTGTCGCTCAACAGCGCAAAGCTCGGATTTGACGGCACAGTCGAGGCCATCCTGGCTTACATCGAGGTGCGCCGGCGGTTTGATCCGGCGCTCAAAGGCTGAGGGACGGCCGTGCAGCGGCCGGGCCTTACCACGCATAATAAAAAAACGCTCCCATGAGGGAGCGTTTTTTGTTGTGCTTTGGCAAAGTGAGGGCTCATCCAAGCGCGACATCCAGGATCATCATCAGAACAAAACCGGCTGCGAACCCAATGGTGCCGAGATTGCTGTGCGTGCCCTCGGACGCCTCGGGGATCAGCTCTTCGACCACGACATAGATCATGGCGCCCGCGGCAAAGGACAGCAGATAGGGCAGAAACGGCGTCAGCCAAGCCGCCAGCGCGATGGTGATCGCGCCCGCAATGGGCTCAACAATGCCGCTCAGGCTGCCGTAGACAAAGGCGCGTCGCCGGCTGATCTGCCCGCTGCTGCGCAGCGGCATGGAGATGATCGCGCCCTCAGGGAAATTTTGTAGCGCAATGCCCAGGGAAAGGGTGAATGCGCCCGCAAGCGTTAGATGCGTATTTTCGGCGAGCAGGCCGGCAAATACGACGCCGACTGCCATACCCTCAGGAATATTGTGGATGGTGACGGCCAGGATGAGCATGGTGCTCTTGCGCAGATGGCAGGCAGGACCTTCGGCGGCCGGACTGTCCAGATGGAGATGGGGGACCAGGTGGTCAAGCACGAGCAGGAAGGCGATGCCCGCCAGGAAGCCAATTGCCGCGGGCAAAAATGCCAGCCGTCCCATGCCGGCGCACTGCTCCATCGCAGGAATGATGAGCGACCAGATCGAGGCCGCGCTCATGACGCCCGAGGCGAAGCCCAGCAGGCATTTCTGCAGCAGCGGAGGGAAGGTATCGCGCAGGAAAAAGACGCAGGCAGCGCCGAGCACGGTCCCGGCAAATGGGACGAGCAGGCCAAGCAGGATTTCCATTTTAAGCTCCTTTCTGGGATGCAAGGGGACATATCGCTTTCAACAGAGATGTTAACATGAACTAACCCCCTGTGTCAACAGGAGGCTTCGTGAAAAATAAGGCCGGGGCGCGCAGCGCCCCGGCCTTATAGGAGGCTGCCAGCCGTGATTTTTGTGCGGCTGACAGCCTTCCCGCATTTTTTGCACAATGGCCGCGTACAATAACATTATCCCCGCTTGCTGATCGGGACATAGGGAACGTTTTTGGACAGTGGCTTAAAGGCAGGGCGGATGATGCGGCCGCCGAATGCGACTTCCTCCATCCGGTGGGCGATCCAGCCGACGATGCGGGCGGTCGCAAAGAGCGGCGTGAACATCTCCTGCGGGATACCGAGCATTTTGTAGACCAGGCCGGAATACATATCGACATTGGCGCACATGACCTTGGTATCCGCACCGCGCGCCTCGGCAAACGCACCGGGTGTGAGTTTTTCAACCAGCTCGATGAGATTGAACTCATCGAGGTAGCCCTTCTTCTCGGCCAGCGGACGGGCTGCCGACTTGAGCGCGACCGCACGCGGGTCGCTCAGGGTGTAGATGGCGTGCCCCATGCCGTAGATCAGGCCGCTGTGATCGCCGACCTCGCCTGCGAGGATGCGGAGCAGGTACTGATAGACCTCCTCCTGGTCGGTCCAGTCCGAGACATTGGCCTTGATGTCCTCAAACATCTGCACGACCTTGAGGTTAGCGCCGCCATGGCGCGGGCCCTTGAGCGAGCCGACCGCGGCGGCGATCGCCGAATAGGTATCAGTGCCCGAGGAGGAGACGACGCGGGTGGCAAAGGCGGAGTTGTTGCCGCCGCCGTGCTCGGCGTGGATGATGAGGCAGCGGTCAAGCAGCTTGGCCTCCTCATCGGTGCAGGTGCCGTCCGGCCGGATGAGGTGCAGGATGTTCTCGGCCGTGGACAGCTTGGGGTCGGGCACATGCAGATACATGGACTGGCCCTCAAAATAGCGGCGGCGCGCCTGATAAGCGTGCGAGATGATGACCGGGAATTTGGCCATCAGGCTGATGCCTTGGCGCAGGATGTTTTCGGGCGAGATGTCGTCCGGGTTGGGGTCGTAGGAGTACAGCGCGAGGGTCGCGCCTGCCAGCTTGTTCATGATATCCGGGCTGGGTGCGCGCATGATCATGTCCTCGGTGAAGTTGTCAGGCAGCGCGCGCGCCTCGCCGATCATATCGGTGAAGCGGGAGAGCTGGGCGCTCGTGGGGAGCTGGCCCGAGAGCAGCAGATAGCCGACCTCGCCGAAGCCAAAGCGGTCCTCGGACTCAAAGGCGTGCAGCAGGTCATAGATGTCGATGCCGCGATAGGTCAGCTTGCCCTCGATCGGTTCACGCTCGCCCTCGTTGAGCAGATAGCCATGGACATTGCCCAGACGGGTGATGCCGGCCAGTACGCCGGTGCCGTCGGCGTTGCGCAGGCCACGCTTAACATTGTATTTGGAAAAGGTTTCTTTTTTGATCTGGTGCAGCGGGCGAAGCTGCTCGCAGATCGTATGGATCATCTCCGGATCCATGTCCTTCATCTGGTTGACCATGGCATTATCCCCTTTTTCTTTCAGTCTATATGCATCAATATTACTATTATCCTGCAAATTTGTCAATCTGCGAACTGTAAAAATGCAAAGCCAGGAGGGAGAAAAATGAGAAAAGTTCTGGTCATTGGCCTGCTTCTCACGGCCGTGATCTATCTGCTGCCGGTATTTTGTGGGTTTCTGGAGGACGACGCGCCGCTGCCCATCCCGCAGGAGAGCGTGGCGGCGGATGCAGAAATTGGGGAGAGTGCCCAACCGGAGGAGTCGGAACAGACGCCCGCAGGGACGCTCGCTGCCGCGCAGGAGATCACGGTGCTGGTAGATGGGGAGGTGCGCGAGATGGACCTGGAGGAATATGTGGTGAGCGTGGTGGCCGGCGAGATCTCGCCCGATTTCCCGCAGGAGGCCATCCGTGCGCAGGCGGTTGCAGCCCGGACCTATGCCGTCTATAAGTGCCAGGCCGGGCGGCCGGCGCAGCATGAGCAGGCCGATGTGTGCGATGACCCGGCGCACTGCGCGGCATTTGTCGACCTCAAGACCGAGGCGGCGGCGCGCTGGGGGGAGGAGGCAGCGGCGGACGAGGACGTCATCCGCCAGGCTGTCCGGGATTCGGCCGGGCAGGTGGTGACCTATGAAGGCGCCCCGATCGTTGCGGTGTTCAGTGCGGCGGCCGGGGAAAAGACCGAGCGCGCGGCCGACGTCTGGGGCAGCGATATCCCATACTTACAGAGCGTGGACAGCCCGGGCGGCGAGGCCTGTCCCAAGTACCGGGCGGCGGTCGTGCTGACGGCCGATGAGATCCGTGCCCGCGCCGATGAGACGCTGCCGTCTGCCGACCTGTCCGGCGACCCAGCAAACTGGTTCAAGGCCTCCGAACGCAGTGCAGCAGGCGGGATCATCCAGATGAAGTTCGGCGGCGTCACGGTCAAGGGTACGACCATGCGTGCGCTGCTCGGCCTCAATTCCACGAACTTTACCGTTGCCATAGACGGCGATACGCTGACCTTTACCACAACGGGCTATGGCCACGGCGTCGGGCTGAGCCAATGGGGCGCAAAGTATGCCGCAGAGCAGGGAGAGAGCTATGCCGAGATCCTGGCGCACTATTATCCGGGCACCGAGCTTGCGCGCCTGACCGCGCAGGACGCGGACACCTGACCGCCGGATTTCCCGGCCGGACGGGGTATAAAGCGGGAAACAGCGGCCGATACTATCCCTGGAGGTGTTCAGAGTTATGCGCAAACAGGGATATACCGGCCAGGCCAAAAAGGCCGACCGCGGCTTTTACGTGATTTTATCGATTTGCCTGGTGGTCATTGCGGTGTCCAGCTATGTACTCTTTTTTTCGACAGGCAAGGGCCAGGCCGACCCGTCGGACACGACCGTGTACCTGCCGTCCAGCGAGCAGGCCGTGCAGACACCGGTCTCGGTGCCCGACGTAGACGTGCCCGCAGAGCCGGCCGAACCAGCTGTACAGCCGGAACCCGAGCCCGAGCCGGAACCCGCCCCGCAGCAGGCCGACCAGCCGCAGCAGACCGCTGCCGAAGCCCCTGAGCCGATCTGGGTCCGCCCGGTAGACGGCGCAGTGCTCAAGGCGTTCTCGGGCGACGCCCTGGTCAAGGATGAGACCATGGGAGACTGGCGCGTGCACACGGGCACAGACTATGCCGCAGAATCGGGCGCGCGGGTCTATGCGGTGTCGGACGGTACGGTCACCCAGGCGGAGATGGACGCGCAGTACGGCGGCGTGGTGGTGTTGGAGCTCACGGACGGCAAGCAGGCGGTCTATCAGTGCTTGGATGAGGAGATGAAGGTCAGCGCGGGCGACGCGGTGCGCGCGGGCGACGTGATCGGCACGGTCGGCACGCAGGGCTACGCCGAGGCGGACCAGGATAGCCATCTGCATCTGGAACTGTACGCGGACGGGGCCGCCATTGACCCGGAGAGCGTCCTGGGCGGCGCGCAGCAGACGGCATCCGGGGAAACGCTGGATGTCAGCCTGCCGCAGGATGGCATTTATGTGGAGGAATAACCTTGGGATACACACAAAAAAGCCAGGCAGGGCCTGGCTTTTTTGTATATGAAGTTGAGATCCTGGGTCAGGCAAAGATGGCCTGCACAAGGAACATATAGAGCGCGGTGCCGCCGCAAATGCTCAGCAGCATATTGTGCTTCCATTTGTGCAGCAGGACGACGAATAGGATGGCGATGAGCTCGGGCAGCCCATGCAGCGCGGTGGGCAGGGCGTCCTTCAGGCAGTAGACCACCAGAAGGCCGATGACCGCGTAGGGCAGGACCGTGCCCAGGTAAGAGATAAAGCGCGGCGGCCGTTTCCCCTCCGGGAACAGCAGAAAGGGAAGGAAGCGGGTCAGCATCGTACCCAGGACGACCGCCGCGATGGTCACGACGCTCTGTACAGTTGTCATGAGCGAGCCTCCTCCTTTTCCTTGCGCGCAATTTTATGGCGGCCGAGCGAAAAGCACAGGACGATGAGCGCCATCGCCGGCAGTATGAAGCGATCCCCGCCAAAGAGGAGCAGGCAGACAAGCGAGCACACGATACCGGTCAGCGCCGGACGGTGGTCGTCGGCCTCCTCCCATTGGCCCACCAGCATGACCACAAAGAGGGCGGTCATCACAAATTCAATGCCGGTGGTGTCAAAGTGGATGACATAGCCGAGCAGCGCGCCCAGGGTGGCGCCGCTCACCCAATAGATATGGTTGAGCAGGGTGACAAAGAACATAAACCAGCCCCGGTCGATCTCGGGCGGCGGCGTCACTGCGCAGTTAATGGAAAAGGACTCATCGCACATGCCGTAGATGAGATAAAATTTTTTCGGGCCGCAGTTTTTGTACTTATCCAGCATGGAGATGCCGTAAAATAGATGCCGCGCATTAACCATCAGCGCGAGCAAGAAGGCGGACAGCGGGTGGAAGGCCGATAAGAGCAGGTTGACCGTTACAAACTCCATGGAGCCTGCGAAGATGAACAGGCTCATAAACAGTGGATAGACAAAGGGGAAGCCCTTGCTGTGCATCAGGAACCCATAGGACATGCCGAGAAAGAGAAAGCCGAAGCAGATCGGCAGCGTATAGGGCAGGGCGGCCTTGAAGGCCTGTTTTTTCATGGTTATGCATCCCCTTTTTGGTTCAGAATGGGCAAAGTCGGCGCCAAGCGTCAGCTATTTTATTGTATCGCCGCAGGCAAACACTGTCAAGCGCCGGCGGCGTCGGACGCCGCAGAGAACAGATAGTGTTCGCACAGATCGGCGAACGCGCCCTCAGCTGCCGGGCAGCAGATATAGTCGGCGTGCGCCTTGGCGGAGTCCGTACCGTCACCCGGGCAGGCGGCAAGGCCGGCGGCGTCCAGAAGCTGGATGTCGTTCTCATTGTCGCCAATGGCCAGCGTGCGCGCTGGGTCCAGCCCCAGGCGCGCGCACAGGGTGCTAAGCGCCGCACCCTTGTCGATGCCGCGCGCATAGCAGTCAATATAGTTGTCGTGGCTGCGATGCCACTGATACCGCGGGTCCTGGTCGGCTGACAGGATGGGCATGGCGCGCGCGATGTCGTCCAGCGGGCCGTTTAGGACGATCTTGTTCATGGGCTTGTAAATGACCTGCTTGAGGTCGGGCACCTCCACCAGCGGATAGCGCAGCAGGCGGGCCTCGTTTTCGAGCAGGTCGGTGCGCCGGGAGACATACATCTTGCCGTCCATAGGCAGGACGAAGGGCAGGCCGAGCGGGGCGTAGCGGTCAAACAGCTCACATAGGGTATCGACCGACAGCATGCCGGTCATATCGTTTTCCTGGGTGCGCACATCATAGATGCCCGCGCCGCCCGAGTGGATGATATAGGAAAAGTACGGCCACAGACCCAGATGGTCAAGCGCCGGCGCGACTGCATCCAGTTCACGGCCGGTGGCAATAGCGCAGGGGATGCCGCACACATGCAGCCTCTCCAGCATGGCGCGGTCGCGTGCGCAGATGTGCGCACGGTCATAGAAGAGCGTACCGTCCAGGTCGGTTACGACGAGATCGAAGCAGGGCATAAAAATAGCCTCCTGGTGAAAATTTGATTGTCTGCTTTTATGATACAGGCACGCAAAGGCAAAGTCAATCGCGCGAAATCAACAGAATTCCCAGAGAGTTTACAAATCTGCGTTGCATTTTGGACAGAATTCTGGTACCATCTAGAAAGAAGAAGCGAAGAACAAAATTGTCAAAGAGAGGGTTTCAATTTGGAAAGTTTATTTACCTGGCTGGAGGCTGCCGGTAAGGAAACCGCGCTGTTTCTGGTCTCTATGCTGCCGCTTGTGGAGCTGCGCGGTGCGGTCCCGCTGGGCATCGCCGCCGGCATGTCCTGGCTGGAGGTGCTTCCCATCTGCTACTTGGGCAATCTGCTGCCAATCCCGTTTCTGCTGCTGTTTGCCGAGCGCCTTTTGGATTGGCTTGCCCGCCAGCCGCTGTTTCGCAAGCCGGCAACTTGGTACCTTGGCAAGCTCAACAGCAAGAAGGGCGAGATCACCAAATATGCCAAGTGGGGCCTCTTTATCTTTGTAGCCATCCCGCTGCCAGGCACGGGCGCCTGGTCGGGGGCGGCGATTGCGGCGCTGCTCAAGATGCCGCCGATCCGTGCGTTTTTTTCTATTGCGGCGGGCGTCGTCGCCGCTGGGCTGATTATGGCCGTCGCCTCGTCGGGGGTTGTGACACTGTTCACGATGTAACGGGATCTATATATCAAAATATCAAAAGGAAAAAGGAGCAGGGAAACCTGCTCCTTTTTGAGAATCGGTCAGACTTTTCGCAAGACCAGGCGGCAGCCGTGCCGCCAAAACAGTGGGGTAATCCGGGTCATCAAACGTTCGGGTGTCACGTCGGCCGTAGCTTCAAGCTCAAGCATTGGGCGACCGGAAAGGTAGTCCATCCGCAGCCGGCTGAGGCCGTGGGACAGGTACCAGAGGCATGCGCCATACGGCATTGCAGCCAGCTTGGACAGCAGGATACGCTGCGGCACATAGCAGAGGACGTGGAAGGCGCTGTCGGGGTCAAACAGCATGGCGCTGAGCAGGTCAAGGGGAAGGCAGCTCCCCGGATACAACAGGAACGATGGGCTGCCGGCGTCGCGCACAACCAGGCCAAACGCTTCCGCGCAGCCAGCCAGAAGCGGTGCATCCGGGTGATCGGGCGTGGCGCACTGGAAATGGATGAGCACCGGCTGGCCATCTGTCATCATGGACAGGATTTCCAAGATCATGGGGACGGCACGCTGCTGGGAGTCAGGGGCAAAAAATTGTTCGTACAAGTAAGGGCGCAGCGTGAACTGCTGCCGGCCCCTGGCGGCCTCGGCGAGCAGCACCCAGCAGGTACGAAACCGCGCACGCTGTGCTTCGGTCAGATTTTCGTCAATACAGTCGTTGCGCATTGGGATTCCCTCCTCGTTGGCACAGATGTCTGGATAATTCCATTATAGGGGCTGTGCCGTGGAAAAGCAAGACAAAGGGGACCGCGCAGAAGAGCAGCCTGGACGATACAAAAAACATGGGCAAATCCCTTGACAATTGGGAAATCCGGTGTATAATTAAATACTGTCGAGAGCAATTTTGGCAAAAATTTTTATAGATGGGCCTGTAGCTCAGTTGGGAGAGCGTTCGGTTCGCATCCGAGAGGTCAAGGGTTCGAATCCCTCCAGGTCCACCACTTTCTGTAAAATCCCCGCCTGTTTTCAGGCGGGGATTTTGTCGTTATGCGGCGTTTGACAGCAATCTATCCAGGAAACGGCGGAGCCGAAGGTGAGAGGCGGCTGAAAAGACCGCATTCGATACAAAAAGAGGAATCGGGTCCGCCCGAAGGTGTTCCCGGTCAACAAAAAACGTTTCTCTGACCTGAATTTGGCACCGGTTGATCGTATGTATCTGTGCGAATGGGCTGGGTTTCCCTACCAAAAGGCCAGCAGCCTTTTCTATTCGGAAGAGAACCGGCGGAGCGCCCAGGTTTGTGGCCGGTCTTGATTCTTTTTCCAGATATCGTTATAATTTGAGTCAGAGAAACCGGCAAGAAAGAAGGCCATCTGCCATGACGCAATGCACCATAGCGAAAAAAAGAGTCTCGGTCTATCCAAGTGCGGCCCCAAACAAGCCGGTCCTCTATCTGCACACGTATGCAGACGAGGGGGATGCGGCGTATCGGGCCATGCAACAGGCCGGCTGCCCGGATTTTACCCTGATTGCAATCAGCGGGTTGGACTGGAACCGGGATATGGCGCCGTGGGATATCCCGCCGGTGACGGGGCAGGGCATGCCCTGTACCGGGGGCGCGGACGCATACCTGCGGTGCCTGCTCCAAGAGATCCTGCCAGAAGCCGAGCGGGCCGTCCGGGGCCGGGTGCCGTGGCGAGGGATCGCCGGCTATTCACTGGGCGGCCTGTTCGCACTCTATGCGCTCTGCCGCAGCGATTGCTTTGCACGTGCGGCCAGCATGTCGGGATCGCTCTGGTTCCCGAATTTTTCGGCCTATATCCAGGCACACGGTATGCAAAATCATCCGTCGCACGTATATTTTTCGCTGGGAAGCAAGGAGAGCAAGGCACGGAACCGATATTTGCGCACCGTCCGGCAGAACACCGAGGCGGTTGAGGCGTTTTATCGCAGCCAAGGCGTGGATACGGCATTGGCGATCCACCCCGGCGGCCACAATCAAGACGTGCCCGCCCGCATTGCGGCGGGCCTGGCTTGGCTTTTGCAGCGATGAAGCGATGAGAAGAGAGGATAACGAAAATGATCGTGCGCGATATTACAGTCAAAAGTGTGCTCACAAAGTCAAACCTGCCGGTCGCTGACTATTCGGTCAATCCCTATGTCGGCTGCGCCCATGGATGTAAATATTGTTACGCCTCTTTTATGAAGCGGTTTTCTGGTCACCCAGAGCCGTGGGGGGAGTTCGTGGACGTCAAGCACTGGCCGGAAATCAAGAATCCTGGCCGGTATGCGGGCAAGGAACTGTTTTTGGGCTCGGTTACCGACCCGTACCAGCCCATCGAAGAAACCTGCCGGCGTACACGGACGCTGCTCGAGCAAATGCAGGGCAGTGGGTGCACGGTCAGCATTGCGACCAAGTCTGACCTGATACTGCGGGACTTGGATCTCATCAAGACCTTTCCCAATGCCCGGGTATCCTGGTCGATCAATACGCTCGATGAGGGATTTCGGGCCGATATGGACGAGGCTGTCAGCATCGAGCGGCGGTTGGATGCCATGAAGGCTTTCCATGATGCCGGCGTGCGCACGACCTGCTTTATCTCCCCGATTTTTCCGGGGATTACCGACGTACCCGCTATTATCCGGCGGGCCAAAGCACAGTGCAACTTGATTTGGCTGGAAAACCTGAACCTGCGCGGCGGCTACAAAAAGACAATCTTAGACTATATTGCAGAAAAGCGCCCAGACCTTGTGCCGCTCTATCGGGCGATCTATCAGCAGAAAGACCGCAGTTATTGGAATGTGCTGGACGCGCAGATGCGGGAATTTACCGCAGAGCAAGGCTTGCTCTATGTGCGTGACGACGACTCCATCCGCCGGCCGTTCGATGCGCCGCCGATTGTGGTCAATTACTTTTTTCACGAGCAGATCGTGCCGTCGGCCAAGAAAAAGTGAGCAGCGCGTTTCTTTAGATCGGAGGGACAGGAAACGGAACAGCAGACTTTTTTTTCACAGCAAAACGCCGCGCCGCTTGCGGCCCGCCTGCGGCCGCAGACGCTGGATGAATTTGTCGGGCAGACCTATCTTTTGGGTGAGGGAAAGATCCTGCGCCGCCTGATCGAGAGCGACCAGATCTCGTCCATGATCTTTTGGGGGCCGCCGGGCGTCGGGAAGACCACGCTGGCGCGGGTGATCGCAAACCGCACAAAGGCCACGTTTATCGATTTTTCGGCGGTGACCAGCGGGATCAAGGAGATCCGCGCCGTCATGCGTGAGGCGGAGGACAACAGCCGATTTGGGGAAAAGACCATCGTCTTTGTCGATGAGATCCACCGCTTTAACAAGGCACAGCAGGATGCCTTTCTGCCGTTTGTGGAAAAGGGCAGCATCATCCTTATCGGCGCGACGACCGAAAATCCGTCCTTTGAGGTCAACGGGGCGCTCTTGTCCCGCTGCAAGGTGTTTGTCCTGCAAGGCCTCAAGCCGGAGGAGCTGACCCAGCTGCTTGCGCGCGCCCTGAGCGACCCGCGCGGCTTTGGCGATCTCAAGGTGGAGATGGCGCCTGATATGCTGGAGGCAATCGCAAATTTTGCAAACGGCGATGCCCGTGTCGCCCTGTCCACGCTGGAGATGGTCGTGCTCAACGGGGACGCACAGGACGACCATATCACGGTGACAGCCGAGACGCTCATGCATTGCATCTCCAAAAAGTCGCTGCTCTATGACAAGACCGGTGAGGAGCACTATAACCTGATCTCTGCGCTGCACAAGTCCATGCGCAATTCCGACCCGGACGCCGCCGTGTATTGGCTGGCGCGCATGCTGGAAGCGGGAGAGGACCCGCTCTATATCGCGCGGCGCGTGACCCGGTTTGCCAGCGAGGACATTGGCCTTGCCGACCCGCGCGCGCTGGAGCTGGCAGTCGCGGCCTATCAGGCCTGTCATTTGATCGGGATGCCCGAGTGTACGGTGCATTTGACCCAGGCCGTCGTATATATGTCTCTGGCGCCCAAGTCCAACGCCCTGTATAGGGCTTACGAACGGGCAAAGGCAGATGCGCTGGAGCACCTGGCCGAACCGGTACCTCTCGTCATCCGCAACGCACCTACCAGACTGATGCGCGAGCTGGATTATGGCAAGGGCTATCAATACGCCCACGATGCCGCTGACAAGTTGACTAATATGCAGTGCCTGCCCGACACGCTGGCTGGGCGAGAATACTATGTTCCTACCGAGCAGGGTGTCGAGGCCAAATACAAGGCGCGCTTGGAAAAGATCAAGGACTGGAAGGCCAGGCATAGAAAGCCGCAGGAAGACTAATTGCGCGGCCACTTGACATGGAGAGTGCGAAAAGAATATGGACGAGCCAGGCACATAACAACATCCCCCTGAATCCTTACTGGACTCAGGGGGATGTTGTTATGGCCGGAAATGGATTTTTGTTTGTTCGCGCGAAAATAAAGATATTAAACCTGGTCGCATTATCATTTTTGGGAACGGAATCGATTAGGAACGCTTCACGCGTATCGCAGAACATCCAAACCGGCAGTTCCAGGTCCGGGCGATTTTGGATGCAATCCAAGGGAACAAACCCTGTTTCGTATTTTTTCATCCCGCGCAAACCAGTGATAAAAATCGTGATATTTTCCTAGATTTTCTCGCAGGTCTTGCGTAAAATAAAGGTAACATCAGAGCTCTGTTGAAAATCAAACAGAAACAGCCCTTCACGCTGTATTCTGAGTATTTTTTGCGCCTATTTTAGGAAAAAAGAAAGGATTTTTCAGCATGAATTCTTATGAAAGAGTCGTTGCAGCCCTCAACCATCAGACCCCGGACCGCGTACCGGTCTATCCCATTCTGGCCGGAGTCACCAGAAAATTGGTCGGCGCCAGCTATGAACAGTGGTCGACCGACGCCGAAACATGCGCGAATGCCTATCTGGCAGCTGCCAGACAGTTTGACCTTGACTGCATCGTCACCCTGATTGACCTGTCTGTGGAATGCGATGCATGGGGGCAAAAGCTCATCTTCTCGGAGGAAGATGCCGCGCATCCCGATTACAGCCAGTGCGTGATCCAGGAGATCGAGGATTATGACAAGATCAAAAAGGTCGACTACCGCACGTCCAAACGCATGATGATGCACATTGATGTGTGCAAGCGGCTGGTCAAGGAACTCAAGGGAGAAAAGCCGATCGTTGCCTTCGTGTTTGGCCCTCTGGGCACGCTGAGTATGCTCCGTAATCAGGAGGACATGTATCTGGATCTATATGACGATCCGGATGCAGTCAAGCGGGCAGCACGGGAGATCAATGAGACGCTCAAGGAATATTGCGCCGCCCTGTGCGACGTAGGGGTGGACGCGATCATGATGGATACACTGTTTGCGTCGGGCTCGATCATGTCCAAACAGATGTGGGTGGACATGGAAGGCGATCTGGTGCGTGAGCTGAGCGATGTTATCCACGCCAAGAATTGTATGACCATGATCCACAACTGCGGCGCGCGCATTTATTTCGATGTGCAGATCGAGGCCATCCGTCCGGCAGCGATCTCGTTCTTGCATCCCACGGATGACTGTGAGGACTTCGTACAGGTCAAGAAAAAGTACGGGGACCAGGTGACGCTGATCGGCTGTGTCAATCCTGCGGATGCGGTGATGGGCAGCGACGAGGCGTGGGATGCCCAGTGCAGAAAGCAGATCGATGACATGGCCAGCGGCGGCGGCTTTATCCTGGCTACGGGCTGCGAATACCCATCTGGCGCCTCTTTTGAGCGTGCCCAACGCATGATCCAGATCGCTAAGACGTACGGTACATATAACAAGTGACGGGAAAGCGAATGAAACAATACAGCGCACAGCCGACAGCCTATCTCGACCGCCTGTGCGGCGAGCAGATCGAAAAGCTTCCTGAGACGATGAAAGCGCTGTCTCAATGATATGGGTTATTTGTAGGTTTCCTCGTGATGCAGCAGCAGGCACAGAAAAACACTGCCGGAATTATATGCAGAATTCAAATGCAAAAACGGGGAAATACGAAGAAATATAAAACAAAAAATCCCGCCTACTTTAGACGGGATTTTTCGTATAAGTGGTGGGCCAAAGGGGCAATCCCAAATTTTGTGTAACCGCCAAAACCGGTGCAAATAGAGAAAAATT
>ERZ1090868.414-NODE-414-length-23838-cov-12.249632_pt1 | contig 23838 bp, 18 predicted proteins | sample MGYA00478475_ERZ1090868 | MGnify/ENA primary metagenome ERZ1090868 (study PRJEB33644, sample SAMEA5815747) | chicken gut metagenome | biome: Chicken; feature: Gastrointestinal Tract; material: Caecum | place: Ireland | collected 2019-01-01 | study: A study of the...
CTGTCATACTCCTGATCAGAAGATGCGGGTGAGATCCAGAGGCTTTTGGATCGTATATTCCGGAGCATCGGCAGAGCCAAAGCCATAGGCGGCGAAAACAAAGGGAACCCCTGCGCTGCGGCAGGCATTCTGATCGCCGGCGGTATCTCCGACATATACAGGGGAGCGCAGGTTATGGCGTTTCATGATCGCGCGGATATTTTCTGCTTTTGCGTGTCCCGTGTCTCCGGGACACAGATGATCCCGGAAATAGCTGCCGAGTCCGGTCGCTTCCAGAAATACTTCAATGTAACCTGCCTGACAGTTGCTGACGATATAAAGAGGGTATCGCTCGGACAGGAGTCTGAGAGTCTCTTCCAGAGTATCGTAAACAGGGGCGGGATGTGCCAGGAGTTCTCGGTGTTCTTCGGCGCAGCACAGATCGATCAGTTCCAGCTGACGCTCCTTCGGGTATTTCTCAAAAATCACTGCGGCAATGTCCGGGAGCAGACGGCCGAACAGACCTTTCAGAGTGTCGCCGGTGAGTGTCGGCTCCAGATCGGTTTCTTGTTCCAGAATACGGTTCCATGCACGGGCCACAGTGTCGGTGGAATCCCATAAAGTACCGTCCACATCGAAGATTATACTGTCAATCACGTTCTTCTTCCTCTGCTTTCTTATTTGGTCTCTTAATTTTAATCAAATTTACAAAGAAAAGCAATGTTTATTTTGCATTTTTGCTGAAAATGTGGCAGAATATACAAAGGAGAATCTATATGCTTGAAAATATCATTGAGCCATTACTTACATGGTATGAGAAGAATCACAGAAAGCTTCCCTGGAGGGAAAAACGGGATCCCTACGAAATCTGGGTGTCGGAGATCATGCTTCAGCAGACGAGAGTGGAAGCGGTAAAACCTTATTTCGAGCGGTTCCTCCGGGAACTGCCGACGGTAAAAGATCTGGCGGAATGTCCCCGGGAGAAGCTGCTGAAACTCTGGGAAGGACTCGGGTATTATAATCGTGTGAAAAATATGCAGAAGGCGGCGCAGATCCTGTGTGAACAGTATGGAGGAATCCTTCCCGCGGATTTCCGGGCGCTTCTGTCGCTGCCCGGCATTGGCAGTTACACGGCGGGAGCGATTGCGTCGATCGCCTATGAGATACCGGTACCCGCGGTAGACGGAAATGTGCTGCGCGTTCTCTCCAGGATCCGGATGGATGACGGCGATATTATGAAGCAGTCGGTGCGTACCCGTGTGGAGAAAGAGCTTCTTGCGATCATGCCTGCCGGAAGGTCCGGGGCGTTTAATCAGGCGCTGATGGAGCTGGGCGCTCTGGTTTGTGTACCGAACGGAGTTCCATTATGTGAAAAATGTCCTCTCAGGGAATTGTGCAAAGCACGAAAATCGGGTACAATAGAATCCTATCCGGTGAAAGAAAAAAAAGGAAAGCGCAGGATCGAAGACAGGACGGTGTTTCTGATCCTGGACGGCCGTCACGTAGCAGTGAGAAAACGGCCGGAGCGCGGCCTGCTGGCAGGGCTCTATGAGTTTCCCAATGAAAAAGGATGGCTGACAGAGGCGGAAGCGCTTGCTTTTGTTGAGAGGAGAGGTCTGATGCCGCTGCAGATTCTGCCGCTTCCGGCCGCAAAGCATATTTTCTCTCATGTGGAATGGCATATGACCGGATATTTGATAAAAATTGCCGAACCGGAGGAGACTGCCGACAGAGAATTGCTTTTTGTTGGAACAGAGGAAGCGCAGGAACGCTATCCTGTGCCGGCGGCATTTTCTTATTATGCCGGATATATGAACCTGCGTCTTGGTCAGGAAAAATACCAGGATAAAAAATAATAAAGGACAAGGAATCATGAAAATACTGACGTTTACCGTACCCTGTTATAATTCGGAAGCCTATATGGAAAAGTGCATTGACTCGCTTCTTCCGGGAGGAGAGGATGTGGAGATCCTGATTGTCAATGACGGTTCCAAGGACCGTACGGCGGAGATCGCGGATGCCTATGCGAAGAAATACCCGACGATTGTACGTGCGATCCACCAGGAAAACAAAGGTCACGGAGGAGCGGTGAATACGGGACTGGCCAATGCCACCGGACTGTATTTCAAGGTGGTGGACAGTGACGACTGGGTGAATGAGGAAGCCTATAAGAAAATTCTGGAAGTACTCGAGGATGCAGTACGGGGAGATAAGACGCTGGACATGCTGATCAGCAACTATGTTTATGAGAAAGTCGGCGCAAAAAAGAAGAGAGTGATGCGGTATGTGCATTCTCTCCCGGAGGACACTTTTTTTGGCTGGAACGACACAAAATCTCTGGGCAAGACCCGCTATATTCTGATGCACTCTCTGATCTTTCGCACGGATCTGCTTCGGGACTGCGGTTTATCGCTTCCGGAGCATACATTTTATGTGGATAATCTGGTAGCGTTTATTCCGTTTCCGTTCGTGAAGACAATGTATTATGTGGATGTGAATTTTTACCGCTATTATATCGGGCGCAGCGATCAGTCGGTCAACGAGCAGGTGATGATCGGCCGGATCGATCAGCAGATCCGGGTCAACAAGCTGATGATCGACTATATGGGACAGCAGAAAAATCTGAATAAACAGCTTAGAAAATATATGGTGAATTACCTGAGCATTATTATGACCGTGTCGTCGGTGATGATGATGCGTTCCGAGATGGAGGAGAATCTGAAAAAGAAAGATGAATTGTGGAAGTATCTGAAAGCACAGGATCCGCTGGATTATTTCCGGATCCGCCACGGAGTTCTCGGCTCCATCATGAGCGCCAAGAGCCGTCCCAGCCAGAAGATTGCGGTTTACGGCTATAAACTGGCGCAGAAGATTTACGGTTTCAATTAATTTCATTAAGGGTAGGAAAGGGTGAAGAAAATGGAAATAGACGTGGAGCAGTTTCAGGGCCCCTGTTCCTGTAAGAGACAGCATGAAATTACAGTGAAAGGGATCTGGATTGAATCCGGCGCCGCAAAAAAACTGTATGAGATGTTGACGGAGGGTGAACTGCGTGACTTTTCCGCTCCGGCGATCGTCTGGGATGAGAATACAAGGGAAGCAGCCCAGGATGCGCTGGAAGATGTGGAGGAGATCTGCGAGTCCGTATGCCTCGACTGTGAAAATCTCCATGCGGATAATCACGGTGTGGAAATCCTGGAGGAAACGCTCCCGGAGGAGACGGATCTGATTCTGGCGGTGGGCAGCGGTACGATTCATGACCTGAGCCGTTATGTGTCCTATAAATGGGGGATTCCTTTTATTTCCGTGCCGACGGCGGCAAGCGTGGACGGATTTGTGTCTACCGTTGCGGCGATGACCTGGAACGGGATGAAAAAAACGATGCCGGCCCAGGGACCGCTGTATGTATTTGCAGATACGGATATCTTCTCAAAAGCTCCGTATCGGCTGACCGCGTCCGGAATGTCGGATCTGATGGGCAAATACATTGCCCTTGCAGACTGGAAGATCGCGTCTTTGGTGACGGACGAATATATCTGTGAACGGACGATTGCTCTGGAGGAAGAGGCTCTGGAGAAGACGGTCGGATTGATTGATGAATTGAAGGAGGGGGAGCCGGAAGCCTACGAACAGCTGATGTACGCACTTCTCTTATCCGGGATCGCAATGCAGATGGTTGGGAATTCCCGGCCGGCGTCCTGCGCGGAACATCATGTTTCCCATCTGTGGGAAATGAAGATCATTAACGACGAGGTGGATGCGCTTCATGGGGAAAAGGTTTCAGTCGGACTTGTTCTTGTCCGCCGGAAATATGAGGAGATCTCTCAGGCGATCAAACAGGGAACCTGCCGCCTGAAGCCGTATCACGGACTGGAGATGAAACTTCTGGAGGAGACATTTGGAAAGAAAGGGCTGTTGGAATCTACCGTGCAGGAAAACACCCCGGATCCGCTGGAGTTTGTAGATCCCGAAAAACTGATGGAACTGCTGCCGGAGATCGGAAAGATTCTTGACGCAATTCCGTCTTCGGAAGAACTGACTGCCATTCTGAAGAAGGCCGGCTGCTGTTATGAGCCGGAGCAGGTGGGGATTTCCCGGGAACTTGTTCCGATGACTCTGCAGCTGTGTCCTTATGTGAGAAACCGTCTGAGTTTTCTCAGAATAAGCAAGATGCTTCAGGGATATGTTTCATGATAGATTTCTGCGCAAAAACAGTCGGAAGGGAGGTGCTTGGAATGAGGGTTGGCATGGGATATGATGTGCATCGTCTGGTGGAAGGCAGAAAGCTGATCCTCGGCGGTGTGGAAATTCCTCATACATTAGGTCTGCTGGGACACTCAGATGCTGACGTGCTGGTACATGCGGTGATGGACGCCCTGCTGGGGGCAGCGGCGCTTCGCGATATCGGACGTCATTTTCCGGACAATGATCCGGCCTATGAGGGAGCGTCCAGTATTGAACTGCTCCGCCGGGTGGGTAAGATGCTGGAAGAGCGGATGTATCTGATTGAAAATATCGATGCGACAGTGATTGCGCAGCAGCCGAAGCTTCTGCCATACATTGACCGGATGGTGGAAAATATAGCGGATGCTCTGAAGCTGGAGTCGGATCAGGTGAATGTCAAGGCGACCACGGAGGAGGGCCTTGGTTTTACCGGAAACGGGGAAGGTATTTCCGCTCATGCCGTATGCTGCATTACAAAAGCGCTGGATTATCTGCCGGATGACCGGACAGCGACTGGCTGCCCTGGATGTACAGGCTGCGCTGGGGTGTAACGCCAGCAGTGAAAGAGAAAAATGGATGGAACGCCGTGTCAGGAAGGAGAACTGTGCGGGCCGTTTCCAGCAGTGTTGGAGGTGCAAAATTTGAAAGAATATCTGAAAGAGAGCAGTGAGGTGCTCGAAGCCCTACAGACCCGGGAAAATGGTCTGAGCAGCAAAGAAGCTCAGGAACGCCTGGAAAAGTATGGGAAGAACAAACTGAAAGAGGGGAAAAAGACTCCTCTGATCGTTCGCTTCTTAGAAGAACTGAAAGATCCTATGATCATTATTCTGATCGTTGCGGCGGTGATTTCCGGAATAACGTCGGTATACTCCGGAGAGTCCTTTGCGGATGTGATCATTATCATGATCGTCGTGATCATCAACGCAGTGCTCGGTGTCGTGCAGGAGAGCAAGGCAGAGAAGGCCATTGCCGCGCTGCAGGAAATTACGGCGGCCACTTCGAAAGTGATCCGTGACGGACATCAGATCACTGTAAAAAGCGAGGAACTGGTTCCCGGCGATGTGATTGTTCTGGAGGCCGGCGATGCGGTTCCTGCGGATGCCCGTGTACTTGAGAGCGCCAGTATGAAGATCGAGGAGGCGGCGCTGACCGGAGAATCCGTGCCGGTCAACAAAAAAGCGGAAGCGCTGGAACTGAACGGAGAAAAAGACATTCCTCTGGGCGACCGGAAGAATATGATGTATATGGGAAGTACCGTTGTCTACGGACGCGGTCGCGCGGTTGTCACCGCTACGGGTATGGAAACGGAGATGGGTAAGATCGCCGATGCTCTGGCAAGCGCGAAGGATGACGAGACTCCTCTGCAGATGAAGCTGAATCAGCTGAGCAAGATCCTGAGTGTACTTGTTATCGGTATCTGCGTGGTGATTTTTGCGGTTGATCTGATCCGTGCATATCCGGATATTACCGGTGAGGGTATGCTGGATACCTTCATGGTAGCGGTCAGCCTGGCTGTTGCTGCGATTCCGGAAGGTCTGGCGGCAGTTGTAACGATCGTGCTGTCGATCGGTGTTACAAAGATGTCTCAGAGAAACGCCGTGATCCGAAAACTTACAGCGGTAGAGACCCTGGGCTGTACACAGATCATCTGCTCGGATAAGACGGGTACGCTGACACAGAACAAGATGACTGTTGTGGAACATTCCGCAACGGATGAGATGGAACTGGTGAAGGCGATGGCGCTTTGCTCCGACGCGGAACAGGATGAGACCGGAGAGGCAGTCGGAGAGCCCACCGAGTGTGCGCTGGTCAATGACGCGACAAAGATGAACTGTCCAAAGAATGATCTGAAAAAGGCATATCCGCGTATTATGGAGGCGCCGTTTGATTCCGGACGTAAGATGATGTCGACGGTACACAAAACAGCGGACGGCACGATCGTTCAGTTCACAAAAGGTGCGCCGGATGAGATCCTGAAACGCTGCACCAAAGCCTGGGTAGACGGAAAAGCGGTTCCGATGACGGACAAGATGCGTGAGGAGATTCTTGCGGCCAACAAAGGAATGGCAGATCAGGCGCTCCGCGTTCTGTCGGCGGCAAAGAGAATGTGGGACAAGGCGCCGGAAAGCAGCGAGCCGGAATATCTGGAGCAGGATCTTTGCTTTGTAGGACTTTCCGGTATGATCGATCCGATCCGTCCGGAAGTGAAAGATGCGATCGAGGAATGCCGCGGCGCAGGTATCCGTCCGATTATGATCACCGGAGACCACAAGGATACAGCGGTTGCGATCGCAAAACAGCTTGGAATCATCAAAGATGCAAGCGAGGCGATCACTGGTTCTCAGCTGAATGAGATCAGCGACAGTGATCTCGATAAAGAGATCGAAAAATATTCCGTATATGCCCGCGTTCAGCCGGAACATAAAGTACGGATCGTAGATGCATGGAAGAAGAAGGGCAAGATCACTGCGATGACAGGAGACGGTGTCAACGATGCGCCTTCCATCAAACGTGCGGATATCGGTGTCGGAATGGGTATCACCGGTACAGATGTAACCAAGAATGTAGCGGATATGGTTCTGGCAGACGATAACTTTGCGACGATCGTGTCTGCGGTAGAAGAAGGACGGAGAATTTACGATAATATCCGTAAGGCGATTCAGTTCCTGCTTTCCTCGAACCTGGCAGAAGTGCTGTCTATTTTCTTTGCGACACTTCTCGGGTTTACGATCCTGGAGCCGGTACATCTGCTGTGGATCAATCTGATCACGGACTGTTTCCCGGCACTGGCCCTCGGTATGGAAGAAAGCGAGAAGGACAGCATGCAGAAACCGCCGCGAGACTCGAAAGAGGGAATCTTCGCAGGCGGCATGGGCTTCGATGTGTTTTATCAGGGTGTCTGGGTAACAATCCTGACGCTTGGTTCTTATTTTATCGGACATTATATCGAGGCAGGAAGATGGGAGATCGTAAACAGTACGGACGGTATGACGATGGCATTCCTGACATTGTCCATGGTGGAAATTTTCCACTCTTTCAATATGCGTTCCAGAAGAAGCTCTATTTTCCATCTTACGTCGCATAATAAGTTCCTGTGGGGAGCGATGCTTCTGTCCTTGATCCTGACGACAGGCGTTATTTACATCCCGTTCCTGTCCGATGCATTTTCCTTTGAACACATCAGTCTGATGGAATATGCAGTTGCGCTGGGACTCGGATTCATCATCATCCCTGTGATGGAGATCACAAAATTTGTTCAGAGAAAATTAGGCAAGTAAAGATTTTTTGCTGTCAGCAGTATCCTGCCGGTGTAAGACCGGCAGGATACTATTTTTATACGATATACCCGGTAAGCGGCTGACCGCTTTTTCGTTTATTGACAATTCTGAAGGTATGAGTTAGAATAAGACCTACAGAAGTCCTTTCGGAGATCAAACCTGATCTCCAGGAAATATTCTTTCTGTATTCTGGCGGCTGTCGCCAAAAATTCCGTAATAATAATCTTGAATAAGAATCAATAAGAGTCAGAGAAAATCGGTCGATGTGTGAGTTTGTCTGTCTGTTGTCCCGGCAGTTTTCAAACATGTATCGGATTTTTAAGACCCTGATCTTTTGCTTTGGCTTTGCATCTGCGCAAGCATTCGAATGGCCGGAGAGACTGCCTCCGTGGAAGGTTTGCGCTGTGTGAAAATCTGTCCCGAAAACTGAAACACGGTAATGTTCCGGGAGTATATCAGAAATCCTGAGATACTTCGGGAACGCTCTGCAGGAAAGGTGGTTTTTGCACATGGATTATGAAAAATTCAAAGAGGAACTTGTAAACGAAGTGGAACGGCAGGCGGGAGAGGAATACCAGGTAAGCCTGCAGAAGGTCAAAAAGAATAACGGGATCTCAAAAAATGCGGTCAGCATCAGCAGAAAAGGACGGAAGGTTGCGCCGGTGATCTATATTGACAGCTTTTATGAGAAATATCAGCAGGGAGTATCCATTGTTCATCTGGCGGCAAGCATGCTGCAGCATTTTCAGGATCTGGAGGAATCAATGCTTCCAGTGAATATGGATTTTTATTCCGAATACGAAAATGTGAGAGAAAATATTTACTGCAAGCTGATCAACATCGGAATGAACAGAGAGATCCTGCGGGAGATCCCTTATCGGACGTATCTGGATCTTGCGGTGGTCTATTATTATCTGATGGATATGTCGGACGACGGAAATGCGACGATCCTGATCAATCAAAAACAGCTGGAACTCTGGGATCTGACCGGAGAGGAACTGGACCGGCAGGCGTGGGAAAATACTGTGGCTGACCTGCCGGCGAGCCTGCGGCCGATGAGCGAAATCCTTCACGAATACCTGGATACTCCGGAAACGGAAACAAAGTCCCCGTCACTTCCTATGTACGTACTGACAAATGAAAAGAAAATTTTTGGCGCCATCTGTATCCGATATCCGGGAATCCTGAAAAAACTGGCAGAAAAGCTGGGAGGAGATTTCTATATTCTGCCCAGCAGTGTGCATGAATGCATCCTGGTACCTGTCGCCGGATCGGCATCCCGGGATGTGCTCAAGGAGATGGTGATCGACATTAACCTCACCCAGGTCGAACCGCAGGAAATCCTGGCAAACCAGGTCTATATGTACAGCAGAGCGCTGGATCAAATTATGTTTTAAGTATATGAAATCCGGTGGTGTTGAGATACCGATGTAAGTTGTAGACACGCCGCCGGAATGCGCCAATGGTTCAAATGATTTTTTCGACATACGGAATGCAGACCGGTTTCCAAAAGAGATGATTTTAATTTCAGTTGCGGTTGACAACGCCCGCCGAATGTAGTATGATAATACTGTTGCAGCGCAGGAAAAATATTTGCTGCGCTGCGCTAAATGAATAACTGTTCAGGGAATGCTCGAAAGAATTTCTGAGAATTTCGTGAATACAAGCGTTTGTAGCTCAGGGGATAGAGCAACGGTTTCCGGTACCGTGTGGCGGGGGTTCGAATCCCTCCAGACGCGTTGACAGCCCCTATATCCAGAAGTGGAAATAGGGGTTTTGTGATATCGGCATATTTTTAAATAAGGTTCAGAGAAAAGAGAGGATGAAATATGGCAAAACCAATGTCAAGAAAAGACCGTTTCAGAGAATGGGTCTCAGATAATCTGCGCTATATGCTGCTGATTCTTGCGATCCTTGTGGTGATCGGACTGGCGCTTCTGATTGTACATCTGGTTTTCTCCGGTTCGGATGACGGGGAGGCCAAGCCGAAGGCGGAGGTCACTGCAACGCCGACACCGGCAGCTGAGTCGGAGCAGAATGACACCCAGGCACCTGCTGTAGAATTCGCCGCGGAAAATAATGCGCAGGTAAGTGCTGTCGCTACCACCTATTACCAGGCGCTTGCAGCCAAGGATATGGATACGGTCAAAAGCTGTGTGGATAGCCTGGCATCTGAGGATGAAACGCAGATCCTGGAAGAAGATATGGTGGAAGCTTACAACGATATTATCACTTATACACTGAATGGACCGGAAGAGGGAACGTATATTGCGTTTGTAAGCTATAACTGTAAATATAAAAATATTGATACACAGCTTCCGATGTTGACGGAACTCTATATGTATACCAATGGAGAAGGAAATCTGGTGATTGCTTCGGACGTCGAGAGTGACGCAGCGATCGCCGAGGCGATGAGCAGCGCTCTGGAGCAGGACGATGTAAAGGCTTTGGTAGGAAATGTACAGGCTTCCTATGATCAGGCGATGGAGAGCGATGCGGATCTGAAAACTTATGTGGAGAGTCTTCAGTAGGACGGATTTAAAATTGGATCAGAGGGATATGCTTGATGCGATCGTTGAACAAGGGCATACACGGTTTTGGATCGTGTATGCCCTTGTTGGCTGATCGTATGTGAGAGCGAACGGTGGATAAATATGGGAAGGCGATGGAAAGAGAGTGGAGGGCGGACATGAGACTGAATAAATATCTGAGTGATGCGGGATTCTGTTCGCGCCGGAAGGCGGACAGGCTGACAGAGGAAGGGAGAGTCACCGTTAACGGAAGCAGAGCCGTTGTGGGAGCGCAGGTGGACGAGACGGATGTTGTCTGCGTGGATGGAAAGAGGATCGTACCGGAGCAGAAAAAAGTATATCTGGCGTTTTACAAGCCGCGGGGAATTGTATGTACCGCTGAAAAAAGGGAAAAAAATAATGTTGTGGATTATCTTGATTATCCGGTGAGGGTTTATCCTGTGGGGAGATTGGACAAAGATTCCGAGGGACTTTTGCTTCTCACCAATGATGGGGAAATCGTTAATGGGATTCTTCGGGCGAGGAATTTTCATGAGAAGGAATACCTGGTATGGGTGGACCGGCCTGTGACAGAGGAGTTTCTGAGACACATGGCTGCCGGAGTGCCGATCCTGGATACAGTGACGCGGCCCTGTAAGGTGAGAAAGAGAAAAGAAAAGTGTTTTTCTGTCGTGCTGACCCAGGGACTGAACCGTCAGATCCGTCGGATGTGCGAAGCGTTGGGATATCGCGTGGAGAGACTGAAGCGGATCAGGATCATGAATATCCGGCTGGAAGGATTGGAACCGGGACAGTATCGGGAGCTGACCGATGGAGAACTGGAAGAAATCCGAGAAAAAATTCAGGGAAAACAACAGTAGGAGGCTGTGAGATGGATCAGACGAAGCGTATGAAAGAACTGGTTCAGCGCTTGAATCAGGCGTCGAAGGCGTATTACCAGGAGGACAGAGAGATCATGAGTAACCTGGAGTACGACCGGCTTTATGACGAATTGCTGGAACTGGAAAAACAGACCGGGACAGTGCTTGCGAACAGTCCGACGGTCCATGTCGGATATGAGGCGGTTAACGAGCTGCCGAAAGAGGCCCATGAGAGCCCGATGCTCTCCCTGGACAAGACGAAAGACGTGGAGGTTTTGCGGGAGTTTATCGGAACTCAGAAATGTCTCCTTTCCTGGAAAATGGACGGTTTGACGATCGTCCTCACCTATCGGAACGGCAGTCTGGAGAAAGCAGTCACCAGGGGAAACGGCATTATCGGAGAAGTTGTGACGAACAATGCCCGTGTTTTTGAGAACCTTCCTCTTAAGATCCCGTTTCAGGGCGAGCTGGTGCTTCGTGGAGAGGCGATCATCAATTACTCTGATTTTGAGAAGATCAATGAGGAAATCGAGGATGTGGACGCAAAATATAAAAATCCGAGAAATCTCTGCAGCGGTTCTGTGAGACAGCTGAACAATGAGATTACTGCAAAGCGTCATGTGCGCTTTCTGGCATTTACGCTGGTGCGGGCCGAGGGAGAGAATTTTGAAAATTCTGTGGAACACCAGATGGTCTGGCTGAAGCAGCAGGGGTTCGAGACGGTGGAGTACCGGGTCGTGACCTCGGAGACACTGGATGACGCGATGGAATATTTTTCCACACAGGTCGCTGAGAATGACTTTCCGTCTGACGGTCTTGTGGCGGTCTATGACGATATTGCTTACGGGGAATCCCTGGGAACGACGGCAAAATTTCCCCGCAATTCCTTTGCGTTCAAATGGGCGGATGAGCAAAAGGAAACCACGCTGCTGGAGATCGAGTGGAGTCCGTCCAGGACCGGGTTGATCAATCCTGTGGCGATTTTTGAGCCGGTGGAACTGGAAGGAACTACAGTATCCAGAGCCAGCGTCCACAATATCAGTATTATGAAAAGTCTGGAGCTTGGGATCGGAGATCGGATCGAGGTTTACAAAGCAAACATGATCATTCCGCAGATCGCTGAAAATCTGACCCGGAGCGGAGTGAAGGACATTCCCGCGGAATGTCCGGCGTGCAAGGGCCCGACGAGGATTCAGATGGTCAATGATGTGGAAACGCTGTACTGTATCAATCCGGAATGTCCGGCCAAGGCGATCAAGACATTTACACTTTTTGTCAGCCGGGACGCCATGAATATCGACGGACTTTCCCAGGCGACCTTGGAAAAATTTATCGGACATGGATATCTGCAGGACTTCGGCGATATCTTTGAACTGGACCGCTACCGGGAAGAGATCATTCAGATGGACGGATTCGGGGAGAAATCCTATGAAAATCTGTGGCAGAGTATTCAGCGGGCGCGTCATACGGTTCTGTGGCGGGTGATCTACGGTCTGGGGATCCTGAACATCGGTCTCGCGAATGCAAAGATGATCTGCCGGGAGTTCGATTATGATCTGGACCGCATCCGCCATGCGACGGTGGAAGAACTGACCGGTATCGATGGGATCGGCGAGGTGATCGGACAGAGTCTGGTCAGCTACTTTGCAGATGAGAAAAATAACCGGAAGGTCGATCATCTGATGACGCATCTGGAACTGGAAAAGCCAGAGGAAACCGGCGGCAGTCAGAAATTGTCCGGTTTGACGTTTGTGATCACGGGCAGTCTGGAGCATTTCGGGAACCGAAGCGAGATGAAGAACCAGATCGAGGCCCTGGGGGGCAAGGTAACCGGGAGTGTGACGAAAAAAACAAGTTATCTGATCAACAATGACGCCGCATCGACTTCCTCAAAGAACAAGAAAGCAGCGGAGCTTGGAATTCCTGTGATTTCGGAGGAGGAGTTTTTGAAAATGGTCCGGTAAACGGCAGCAGATACTATGTTTTCAATTTGAAAAAAATATGATATTCTGATAACAGTCCGTCAGCTGATGTGGTCATGAAGGATCCGGTGTTTGCTGCGGCTGTTCGGAAAGAGACTATTAGGAATGGAGTGATAAGTATGCCAGTAAAAGTACAGGCCGATCTCCCGGCCAAAGAAATCCTGGAGCGGGAAAATATATTTGTGATGGACGAAAACAGGGCGATTCATCAGGACATTCGTCCATTGAAGATCCTGATCCTGAATCTGATGCCGCTGAAGGAGGAGACGGAGCTTCAGCTTTTGCGTTCTCTGTCCAATACGCCTTTGCAGGTAGATGTGACGTTCATGGCGATGGCAAGCCATGAGTCGAAGAATACGTCCACCAGCCATTTGAATACGTTTTACGTGAAATTTGAAGAGGTGCGCAGAAACTATTATGACGGAATGATCATCACCGGAGCACCGGTGGAGCAGATGGAATTTGAGGAAGTGGATTACTGGAAGGAACTGGTGGAGATCATGGATTGGACCGACGCCCATGTGACATCGACGATTTTTCTTTGCTGGGCGGCACAGGCCAGTTTGTATCATTTCTATGGTCTGCAGAAGCGGATGCTCAGCGAAAAGAAGTTCGGTCTGTTCTGGCATAAGGTCAATAACCGGAAGATCCCGCTGGTGCGAGGGTTTGACGATATGTTTCTGGCTCCCCATTCACGCCATACGGAAGTGCCGCTGGAGGAGATCCGGAAGTGCAGTGAACTGACGATCCTCGCGGAATCCGAGGAAGCAGGTTTTTATCTTGGAATGGCGGATAATGGGCGGAGAATTTTTGTCATGGGTCATCCGGAGTATGACCGTGTGACTCTGGCAGGGGAATATAAGCGGGACAGCGATAAAGGACTGCCTATCGAGATTCCGAAAAATTATTTCCGGAATGATGATCCGAATACGAAACCGTTGTTGATGTGGAGAGCACATGCAAACAATCTGTATACAAACTGGCTGAATTATTACGTTTACCAGACAACGCCGTACGAGTTGGACGGGACGCCGTTCTGATATGCGTATCCGGTTTTTGCTTTCCGGAAGATCAGCCGGGCCTTTTCTGTAACCGCAGCAGTTCCGTTGGCTGAACTGCTGCGGTTACTTTTTTGAAATGCAGAAAATGTGTTGACAAAATTTTTCTATAAGTGTAGTATATAAGTATACTATAAAAGTAGAAAACAAAGAAAGTTCAGATGTTAGGAGGTGTACAGTATGCAGAAACATGTAGTAAAAGCGATTGTGACAGGTGTCAGTATCCTGGCGGGAGCCGCGGGACTGACTGCAGCGGTTCCGCCGGTAAATGTTTTCGCCGAGACGGCTGCCACGGAGCAGGTGATCGGCCATGGAGAGTGGCGCCAGGAAGAGGAACATTGGTATTATTACCAGGACGGAGAAATGCTGACCAACTGCTGGGTGAAAGACGGGATCAACTGGTATATGCTGAATGAGGACGGAACGATGAAGGCAGACGAGATGATCCGGATCGACAATGACCTGTATTATTTCCGCAGCTGGGGAGCGATGCTGTATGATAACTGGCACATGGATGCAGACGGAAATCTGTATTATTTCCGCAGCTGGGGAGGTGCATTGAACACCGGATGGAAAGAGATCGCTGGCAGCTGGTATTACTTTGATCTGGAAACCTGTGCGGCAAAGGCGGATACAATAGAGTGGATCGACGGCGATCTGTATGCGTTTGATCACAATGGCGAAATGCTCTGCGATCAGTGGATTTCCGATGCAGATGGAAATCTGTATTATTTCCGCGGCTGGGGAGCGGCGTTGAATACCGGCTGGATGCAGCTGGACGGCGAATGGTATTATTTCGATCCGGAAACCTGCGCGGCGAAGAAGGATACGCTGGAGACGATCGATGCGGATCTGTATGCGTTTGATGAGAATGGTGTGATGCGTCATGATACCTGGGTATCGTCTGATGGAAATCTGTACTATATGAGAAGCTGGGGCGGAGCGCTGAACACCGGCTGGATGCAGTTGGACGGCGAGTGGTACTATTTCGACAAGGAAAGCTGTGCCGCATATGCAAATACGATTCAGAAGATCGACCAGGATATTTATGGATTTGACGAGAACGGCAGGATGCTTCATGACTGTTGGGTTGACGCAGACGGCGTTCATTATTACTTCCGCGGATGGGGCGGTGCGATGCATGACCAGACTGCTGTGATCGATGGTAAGGAGTATGTTTTTGACAGCGATGGCAATGGTGTGGAAAAGACAGAGGAGCCGGCAGATGTGGAGGCGGAATCCATTACGATCACTGGAGCGGAAGAGCCGTTTGTTCTGACGGTTGGCGAGACGATGCAGCTGGAGATCAACATTCTCCCGGAAAATACAACGGATAAAACGGTAACATGGTCGGTGGATGATCCTGCTGTAGTTTCTATGAATGAGGAAGGAATGCTGACCGGTGCAGCTGAGGGAACCGCAACCGTTACTGTACAGACAGCGAACGGTCTGACCGCCACTGCTGTTGTCAATGTAATCGGTGAAGCAGACGAGGACACTCCGGATGAGGGCACGGATGTGCCGGATGCGGACATTCCGGATGAGAGTACGGAAGCTCCGGATGGAGACGCTCCGGATGAGAGCGGGGCTGCGGAAGGCACGGAGGTTTCAGGAGAAACCGGTGAAGCTCAGGAATCCGAAGATGCAGGAGCAGATGGAACTCCGGAAGTAACCGGTGAAGTACAGGGAGCGAAATGACAAACCGGAAAGAATTAACTCAATGATGAATTCTGAAGCGGCGTTATCGTTTGGAAGGTTTCGGTAACGCCTGGCGGAGGAAAGGCGGAACAGCCGGAAAAAATCGGATAGGGAAGAAATCTCTCCTATCCGATTTTTGCTGCCTTCCGGCGGTGTGAAAAGTATTCGTACTTTTCCGGAGGGAGGATATGCTGAAAGCTTACCTGTATACAGCAGTAAATTTGTCAGTATGATTCGAAAAAGGCTGTTTTGTTTTTGTAAATTATTTAGCATTGACATTTTAGGTCCGTCTGTGTATCATATTGTTAGTTATCGAACAAATGGAAAGAGGGTGTGTGTAATGGAAACACAGAGTGAGCATGGCTGTACCCGAGATGTGGGCAGACTGATCAATACGCTGTCCCATCAGCTGAAGCGGCAGATCTCTTTTCCAAAGGAGGAGAGCAGCCTGACGAACATACAGCGGCTGGTTCTGAATTACATTCTGTTTCATGTTTTGAAAGGGGATGTTTATCAGAAGGATATTGAAAAAGAATTTCAGATCCGACGTTCCACGGCGACAGCAACACTCCAGCTTCTTGAGCGAAAAGGATTCATCTGCCGGGAAACGGCAGAATGGGATGCCCGCTTTAAGAAACTGATCCCCACAGAAAAGACAGAAAAGCTGCGGGAACAGATCATTTCCAACACACAGTATATGGAAAATCTGCTGAGAACGGGAATTCCGGAGGAAGATCTTCAGGTTTGTCTGCGTGTTCTGGAGCGGATGTCCGAAAATTTGTCTGGTAATGAGAAACAAAAAGGAAAGGAGACTGTAAAAGATGAGTAAGAAATTACTCCGTTCTGTCCGGGAATATAAACGTCAGACGATACTTACCCCTGTCTTTGTCGCACTGGAAGTGCTCATGGAAGTGTTGATCCCGCTTCTGATGGCGAATATCATCGATGTCGGCATTGCGCAGGGCGATTTAGGGTATATCATCCGCCTTGGCCTTGTTCTGGTTGTGCTGGCTATGATCGCCCTGTTTTTTGGCGCGAAGGCAGGACAACTGGGGGCGGTGGCTTCTGCAGGATATGCAAAGAATCTCCGCCATGACATTTTTTATAAGGTACAGGATTTTTCATTTGGGAACATAGACCATTTTTCCACATCCGGTCTTGTTACACGTCTGACCACGGACATCACCAATGTTCAGATGGCGTTTATGTTTACGATCCGTCTGCTGGCGAGAGCGCCGATTATGATCATCCTGTCCCTGATCATGACAATGACGATCAGTGTGCCGATCGCACTGATGCTTCTTGTTACCATTCCGATTCTGGGAGGCATTCTTTTGTTCATCGCGAAGAAGGCGCATCCGCATTTTATTAAAGTATTCGACGAATACGACGTCCTGAACAACACGGTTCAGGAGAATGTAAATGCTGCCCGTGTTGTCAAGGCATATGTCCGCGAGGATCATGAAAACGAAAAGTTCGGAAAGATTTCCACGATCGTATTTAAACTGTTCACAAAGGCAGAGCGGATCGTAGCGTGGAACTCACCGATCATGCAGTTTACCATTTATGCAGTTGTCCTGATCATGGTACTGATCGGCGGCAAGAGTATCATCAACGGAACGATGCTGACAGGGGAACTGACCAGCGTTATTGTCTATGCGATCCAGATTCTCTCTTCCCTGATGATGGTAACCTTCGTGTTCGTTCAGATCATGATCGCCGAAGCTTCTACCGATCGTATCACTGAGGTGATCGATGAAGTACCGGAAATGGAAGACGCGAAGGAAGCGATCACAGACGTTGCCAACGGAGATATTGATTTTGATCATGTAGACTTCAGCTATTCCGGCGAGGGCGGAAATCTGTCCCTGAAGGATGTCAATCTCCATATTAAGAGCGGTCAGATCGTCGGCGTGATCGGCGGTACCGGAAGTGCAAAATCCACACTTGTCCAGCTGATTCCGCGTCTGTACGACGTGACCAAAGGTTCTGTGAAGGTCGGCGGCATCGATGTAAGAAAATACAGTCTGAAAGCGCTGCGTGACCAGGTAGCCGTTGTTCTCCAGAAAAACGTGCTGTTTACCGGAAGTATTTATGAGAACGTGCGCTGGGGTGACGAGAACGCCAGCGACGAGGAAGTACAGAGAGTATGTAAGCTGGCTCAGGCCGACAGCTTTATCCAGGAATTTCCGGCGAAGTATGATACGATGATCGTGGAAGGCGGAAATAACGTCTCCGGTGGTCAGAAGCAGAGACTCTGTATTGCGAGAGCGCTGCTGAAAAAACCGAAGATCCTGATCCTCGATGACTCTACCAGCGCTGTGGATACCAAGACAGATGCGCTGATCCGTCAGGCGTTCCGGGAAGAGATTCCGGATACCACAAAGATCATTATTGCGCAGCGAGTATCTTCGGTGGAAGATGCGGATGTGATCATCGTTATGGAGAACGGTGAGATCAACGGAATCGGAACCTCGGAAGAACTCCTGAAAACAAATGCAATTTACCGGGAAGTATATGAGTCACAGGTGAAAGGAGGCGCTGACAATGAGTAAACAGGGAAGTCCCAAAGTTGACAAAGGAACACTCAAGACTGCGAAGCGTCTGCTGGGTTATGTGACAAGTACTTATAAAGTGCAGTTTGTCGTCGTACTTTTCTGTATCCTGATCAGTTCCATTGCATCGATTTCCGTATCACTGTCATTACGGTTCCTGTTGGATGATTATATCATTCCGCTGATCGGGCAGAAGGATCCGAACTATTCGGAACTTTACATGGCGCTGACCGTGCTTGGAACGATTTTCCTCTGCGGTGTTATTGCGACATTCGTTTACAGCCGTCTGATGGTAACGATCGGACAGGGAGTCCTGAAGCGTGTCCGCGACGAGATGTTTGCGCATATGCAGAAGCTTCCGATCCGCTATTTTGATCAGAACACGAACGGTTCGATCATGAGTCTTTACACAAACGATACAGATACCCTGCGTCAGATGATTAATCAGTCCATTCCGCAGGTATTGATGTCTGTGCTGACCATCGTCGTAACATTTATCTCGATGCTGGTATTGAGTCCGCTGCTGACGATTCTGGCGGTTCTGATGATCGTACTTATGTTTTTGGTTTCAAGATTCATTACCGGAAACAGCGGAAAGTACTTTATCCGCCAGCAGCTTGACCTGGCAGATGTTACCGGTTTCGTGGAAGAGCGGATGAATGGACAGAAAGTCGTCAAGGTTTTTAACCACGAGACAATCTCAGAGGAAGAGTTCGACGAGCTGAATGAGCGTCTGTTCGAGAGTGCGTCCAAGGCGCATACATTCGCCAGCATTATGGGACCTGTAGTCGGAAATATGGGCAATATTCTTTTCGTATTGACTGCAGTGTTCGGCGGATTCCTGTCAGTGGCAGGGATCGGAAATATCACGCTCGGTGTCATGGCATCTTATCTGCAGTTCACCAAGAGCTTTACACAGCCGTTCATGCAGATTGCGCAGCAGTTTAACTCCATTATCATGGCGCTCGCCGGAGCAGAACGGATCTTCAATCTGATGGACGAGGAGCCGGAGGTTGATGACGGATATGTTACTCTTGTAAACGCGAAGAAAGATGCTGACGGTAATCTGACAGAGTGTGAGGAACGTACGGGAATCTGGGCATGGAAACATCCGCATCAGGCAGACGGTACGGTGACATACCAGGAGCTGAAAGGCGATGTCCGTTTCTACAATATGACCTTTGGCTATACGCCGGATCATATGGTACTGCATGATCTGACGCTGTATGCAAAACCGGGTCAGAAAGTAGCGTTCGTGGGTTCCACCGGAGCCGGAAAAACTACGATCACTAACCTGATCAACCGTTTCTACGATGTGGCTGACGGAAAGATCCGATACGATGATATCAACATCAACAAGATCAAAAAGGCAGACCTGAGACGTTCTCTTGGAATCGTTCTTCAGGATACACATCTGTTTACCGGAACTATTATGGAAAATATTCGTTACGGAAAACTGGATGCCACCGATGAAGAAGTATATAAGGCAGCAAAACTGGCCCATGCGGATGGATTCATCAAGATGCTTCCGAACGGATATGATACGCAGCTGACCGGAGATGGCGAGGAACTCTCCCAGGGTCAGAGACAGCTGCTTGCCATTGCGAGAGCAGCGATCGCGGATCCGCCGGTTCTGATCCTGGATGAAGCGACGTCCAGTATCGATACAAGAACGGAGAGCATTGTTCAGAAGGGTATGGATAACCTGATGAAGGGACGCACCGTGTTTGTCATTGCCCACAGACTTTCCACGATCCGGAACAGTGATGCGATCATGGTTCTGGAACACGGACGGATCATCGAGAGAGGAACTCATGAGGATCTGCTCAAGCTGAAAGGAACTTACTATCAACTGTATACCGGAAAGCTGGAGCTTTCATAAAACATTCGCCTGTACGGGAATTGTTAAGTTCGCTTAACAGAGTATTATACAGACTGCGAAAGCGTGCGCTTTGTGGCGCGTTTTCGCAGTCTTTTCTTTTTGCTCTGAAGCTTTCGTATATATAGTTGAAGGTTATTCGATAGAAGTGTTGCTCCTGGTATCCGTGAACAGTAAAAAACTGTTACCCCGTGTTGGTTTATTTTTCCCGAAAAAGCTATGGAAAATATTCGGTTTATGATAAAATAATTTCATCACAGACCGCTGCCGGCGGAAATGAAAAAAGGGAGATAATGATAGGAGCCGGATCACACGGTCAGTAGGAAGACGGGAGGAAACGGAAATGAAAGAATCAATACACACAATACCGCTGATGGACGCGTTCCGGGCAAAGGATGAGTGCCCGTTCTGCTTTCTGGAGCGGGAAGCGGAGCAGCATGCGATCTCCTATGCGCTGGGAAGCGGGGCGTCCTACATGGAGGAAGATGTTCGGGGGATGACGGATAAGGAGGGATTCTGCCGTCATCATTATAAAATGATGTACGATTATGGGAACCGCCTGGGAAGCGCGCTGATTCTGAGCACTCATATGAAACGGCTGAACGGGGATCTGAAAAAGCAGATGGATAGTTTTTCTTCGGGGAAAAGTTCTTTTATGAAGCGTATGCAGAAGACTTCACTGGCAGGAAAGACGCCGGAGACTTCCATCGGACAGTGGGTGAAGCAGGAAGAGTGTTCCTGTTTTGTGTGCAATCAGTTCAAGGCAAATTATGAGAGATACCTGGACACGTTCTTTGATCTGTACAAGAGTAGTCCGGAATTTGTAAAATTATTTGAAGAGAGCAAGGGGTTCTGTCTGCCGCATTTTGGAGATCTTGTGGAGACAGCGGAGAAGAAACTGAATGACAGACAGAAACAGGAATTTTATCCGGTACTTTTCCGGCTGATGGAGGACAATTATCAACGGCTGCAGGAAGAAGTGACCTGGTTTACGGAAAAATATGACTACCGGAACAAGGATAAGGACTGGGGAAATTCCAAAGATTCTATTCAGCGGTGTATGCAGAAACTGGCGGGCGGTTATCCGGCGGACGAACCTTTCACAGAGGATTGACAGAGTGAATGGTTTGGGTTGAAGGCCGTTCTAAAGGATATGAGGAAGGAAAAGAATATAAAATGAGACAGCAGGCAGTAAATCCATATCTTCCTTTGGATGAGTATGTTCCCGATGGAGAACCTCGCGTTTTTGGAGATCGTCTTTACATTTTCGGTTCCCATGACAGAAGCCACGGAAGAAAGTTTTGTATGAATGATTATGTGGGATGGTCGGCGCCGTGTGACAATCTGGCGGACTGGAGATATGAAGGGGTAATTTACCGGAAAACAGATGATCCGAACAATATTGAAAAAGAAGCGATGTATGCGCCGGATGTAGTGCGCGGACCGGACGGGAACTATTATATGTTTTATGGTCATGGAAGCAAAAAACAGCCGGAAGAGTGGCAGATTCATGTGGCTGTGTGCAGTATGCCGACCGGGAGATATCAATATTATGGGACGATTGACCTGTCAGCCTGGAAAGAAAGGTACTTTCCTTTTGATCCTGCGGTTTTGGTGGATGATGACCAGCGTGTTTGGCTGTATTACGGATTCGGATCGGGAGATTGGCGGCAGGGAAATAAAGGGTGCGGCGGTGCGGTTGTGGAATTGGCTTCAGATATGAAAACGGTAGTGTCTGAACCGAAGGCAACCTTACCCAATAAGTATACCAATACAGAAGAGACACTGCGGGGACATGCCTTTTTTGAAGCTTCTTCCATACGAAAAATTCGGGGAAAATATTATTTTATTTATTCCAGTGAACTATCTCATGAATTATGTTATGCCATTTCAGATGCACCGGACGGAATTTTCAGATATAGGGGTGTGCTGATTTCCAACAGTGATTATGGATGGAATGGAAATACGGTGTTTCGGAACTGGTGGGGAAATAATCATGGTTCTCTGGCAGAAATTAATGGGCAGTGGTATATTTTCTATCATCGTCATACTCAGCAGTCTGCTTTTTCCAGACAAGGATGTGCTGAGAAGATTGTTTTGCAGAAGAATGGTGATTTTATACAGGCGGAATGTACGTCTTGTGGACTGAATCGAGGGCCGCTCTGTGCGGCGGGAAAATATTCGGCCGCTATTGCCGCTAATTTGTATAACTGGCCGGATACATCTGCCAGTATTGACTGTAAAAGAAAAAAAGGTGTTTATTTTGATGAGGAAAGAGTACAGGGAATTAGAATTTCTATGATCAAACGATTCAGCAGCAGTGCCAGGGCGGTTTATAAATATTTTCTTTTAGAGGGAGAGACGTGTATCCGAATCCGTATCAGAGGAAATGCAAAAGGAATTTTTACTGTACTTACTTTTGGCGGGCAAACAGATATTCCGATAGAAATTCGGGGAAAGGAATGGGTATTTATCTCAGGGGTGATTTTTTTTCATGGAAAAAGTGCTCTTGAATTTCGATATTCTGGAACAGGCACGTTTGACATACGTGATTTTGAATTTGTTACTTTAAAACCTTGACAAATCAGGAGAAGTTACATAGACTATAAAGAACAGGAAAAAGGCAGAGAACGGAAAGAGTAGAAGACCGGCACCGGTTTCCAGAGAACGGCTGTCAGCGGGTGAGAGCAGCCGGGCCGGGAGGTCTTCGAAGTGCATCCGGAAGCTGCCCCGGTGAAGCGGTCATAAGTTATATGTGAAGTGGGAGTGACCTGTGGGTAGCCGGGGACGTGTGGCGCGCGTTAAGTGTTTTGAGGAGATCCTACGGGATTTTGAAGAAAAGTGGAACCACGAAAGCATTTCGTCTTTTTGATGAAGTGCTTTTTTCGTGTGGTGGGGACGCCTCCGGCGCCGTCCGGAGGCTGGGCCTGGCCGCGGGTGGAATAGTGGTATGTGGGATGGTTGGAGCCGGAAACGGACACTCTGCAAAAAGTATTTGAAAGTGGGAAACCGGAACGGATGCTCTGGAAGAATGTGTTTGAAAGTGGAGCCGGAAGTGGATGTTCTGGGAGAAAAGCGTTTAGAAGTGGAGCCGAAAGTGGATACGCTGAGGACAAAGCGTTTGAAAATGGAGCCGGAAATGGATGCTTTGAGAAAATGTGTCTGAAAGTGGATACGCTGGAAAAAAGTGTCTGAAAGTGGAATGTGAAAGGGGATTTTTGGGATGGGTTTTCTGAAGTTTTTTAAGGAGGAGTTTCAGGTGATTCGGGAGAGGGATCCGGCGATCCATTCTCCGCTGGAGGTCTTGCTGTATCCGTCGTTTCGTGTTATGCTCAAATACAGGCGGGCGCACAAGCTGTACCTGAAGAAGCATTATTTTCTGGCGCGCTGGATTTCTCAGAGGGCGGCGCGTAAGACGGGGATTGAAATTCATCCGGGGGCTACGATCGGGAAGGGGCTTTTTATCGATCATGGTTCCGGGGTGATCATCGGCGAGACTGCGGTGATCGGGGATAATGTGACATTGTATCAGGGGGTTACTCTCGGAGGCACGGGGAAGGAGACCGGTAAGCGGCATCCGACGCTGTGTGATAATGTGATGGTCAGCGCCGGAGCCAAGATTCTCGGATCGTTTACGATTGGGGAGAATTCCAAGATCGGCGCGGGTTCTGTGGTTCTTCGGGAGGTGCCGCCGAACTGTACGGTTGTCGGTGTCCCGGGACGGATCGTGAAGAGGAACGATGTGCGGGTTACCTGGAACACGATGGATCAGATTCATCTGCCGGATCCGGTGT
>ERZ1090868.415-NODE-415-length-23832-cov-12.233377_pt1 | contig 23832 bp, 21 predicted proteins | sample MGYA00478475_ERZ1090868 | MGnify/ENA primary metagenome ERZ1090868 (study PRJEB33644, sample SAMEA5815747) | chicken gut metagenome | biome: Chicken; feature: Gastrointestinal Tract; material: Caecum | place: Ireland | collected 2019-01-01 | study: A study of the...
CGCCGGGCATCTGTGGGGATGCGAGAAAATCTTAACGCTCAGAACCCCTTCCGGAAGGGGCAGGCGCAGGGCTTCACGCCCGGAGCCTGAGGAGCGCTGAGCCGGGAATTTATCAAAAATTCCTGGCGAATCGCTCCGGTACCCACCCGGAAGGGGTTCTGAACGTTTAGATTTTCCACATTCCCGCAGCCGCCCGGCGCACACGCGCGTTCACTCCCCCTGGACCGGGAGCAGCGCCGGCCGTGCGCCCTCTCAGCAATGTACGGCGGCGGCTGGTTTCGTCCGTTTATTTACCCTTCGTAGCCATTCGGATTTTTCGTCTGCCAGTTCCAGGAATCCGCACACATCTCATCGATGCCATACTCAGCTTCCCATCCCAGCTCTTTCTTTGCCTTGTCGCACTTGGAATAGCAGGTCGCGATATCTCCCGCGCGGCGCGGCTTGATCTCATATTTCAGCGGATGACCGCACGCTTTCTCAAACGCATGGATCACATCCATAACGCTGTATCCTTTTCCGGTACCCAGATTGTAGATGGACACTCCCTCTTTGTCCGCCAACTTCTGGATCGCCTTCACATGGCCGCGCGCCAGATCCACTACATGGATATAGTCACGCACACCGGTTCCGTCCGGGGTATCGTAATCATTTCCGAAAACGCCGATGCAGTCCAGTTTTCCGATCGCCACCTGCGCCACATACGGAAGCAGGTTGTTCGGGATTCCCTTCGGATCTTCGCCAATCAGACCGCTCTTATGCGCTCCGATCGGATTGAAGTAACGGAGCAGGATCACGTTCCATTCCGGATCCGCTGTATGAACATCCGTCAGGATCTGCTCCAACATGCTCTTGGTCCAGCCGTACGGGTTGGTCGGCGTTCCCTTCGGGCACTCCTCTGTGATCGGAATCTCAGCCGGATCTCCGTAAACCGTCGCGGAAGAACTGAAGATGATATTCTTTACTCCGTGGTTTCTCATCTCATCGATGAGGATCAGGGTTCCGGAAATATTGTTGGTATAATACTCGATGGGTTTTCTCACAGACTCTCCCACCGCTTTCAGTCCCGCAAAGTGGATGACCGCATCGATCTTTTCCTTGTCGAAAATTTCCTTTACACCTTCGCGGTCCAGCATGTCTGTCTTGTAAAAGGTTACTTTCTTTCCTGTGATCTGCTCCACGCGGTCCAGAGCCTTTTCACTGGAATTGTAAAGATTGTCCATAACGACAACCTCATATCCCTCGTTCAGCAGTTCCACACAGGTATGGCTTCCGATATATCCGGCGCCTCCGGTAACTAAGATTCTCATGTGCTTGTCCTCCATTTTTTCTTTCTATGATCTTACGGATCCTCCGGTCATAACGCTGGGGCATGACCGTCCGACCCTGTGCTGCCTTATGTAACCGCCCGGTCTGCGCATTTCCAGACCTTATGACGTTAACCCCCCTATGGACCTCCGGCCCGCCGGAAATGGTTCCTGATGGCCGGAGGTCTGAAAGAGTCCCGGTAATGAACTCTTTTTTTTCGTTTTCCATCAAAGAGTATTCAGAAATCTTGTGAACGCTTCTCTTCCCTCTTTGGTACACTTGTAAACGCCAGCGTCTTCCAGAACTTTGACGAATACCTGGCCAATCTCTTCTTTCAGGATGTCCATCACGTTGTCCCTGTTCAGTTCCGGATGCAGCGGCAGGATCTTTTCCGCCCAGTCCGCATGTTTCTCCAACGCCTCGCAGGAGCGGACGTCTTTTTTCTCCACCAGATATTCGGCAAGAAGCTCCATCTCCTCTTTCAGGCGGGCCGGCAGGATCGCCAATCCCATAACTTCGATCAGGCCGATGTTTTCTTTCTTGATATGATGATACTCGGCATGGGGATGGTAAACGCCCAGTGGATATTCCTCCGTGGTGATATTGTTTCTCAGTGCCAGATCCAGCTCGAAGGTGTCGTCCACCTTGCGGGCGATCGGCGTGATCGTGTTGTGCGGTTCCCCGTCCGTCTCGGCGAAAATAAATGCGGATTCGTCAGTATAACCGCGCCAGCACTCCAGGATATGCTCCGCGAGATCGATCAGTCTCTTCTCGTCCTTGCTGCGGATACGGATGACGGAAAGCGGCCATTTTACAATGCCTGCCTCCACGTCCTCATAACCCGGAATCGCAAAGTGCTGTTCAATCGGAGCCTTCGCCATCGCGAAGGTATAATGTCCGCCCTGGTAATGATCATGGCTCAGGATGGAACCGCCAACGATCGGCAGATCCGCGTTGGAACCGATGAAATAGTGTGGAAACAGCTTGATGAAATCAAACAGCTTCACAAAAGTCGCCCGCTCGATCTTCATCGGAATATGTTCAAAGTTGAAAACGATGCAATGCTCGTTGTAATATACATACGGAGAATACTGGAAGCCCCAGTCGGTTCCGTTGATCTTCAGCGGGATGATCCTGTGGTTCTGGCGGGCCGGATGATTGACGCGTCCGGCATACCCCACATTTTCCTTGCACAACAGACATTTGGGATATCCGCTCTGTTTTGCCAGTTTCGCCGCCGCGATCGCCTTGGGATCCTTTTCCGGCTTGGAAAGGTTGATGGAAATATCGATGGAACCGTAAGGACTGTTCACGCTCCAGCGCATATCCTTTTTGATCCGGTAACGGCGAATATAGTTGGAATCCTGGCTCAGCTTATAAAAGTAATCCGTCGCCTCCACCGGACTTTTCTGATACAGTTCGTGGAATTTTGCCGTTACCTCGGACGGTCTCGGCATCAGGCAATCCATCAGCTTCGTGTCAAACAGATCCCGGTAAACGATGCTGTTATGCTCCAGCAGACCCTTTTCCGCCGCATAATCCAGCAACTCGTTCAGCGTTTCCTCCAGATCCGGATGTTCCGGAACCTGGGCGGGTTCCTGATAATCGTCCATCTTCAGGACTTCCAGGATCCGGTTTACCGCATAAATCCGGTCGTCTGCTTTCAGCAGTCCCTGCTCCATTCCATACTGTACCAGCTTGGCAATACTTTCTTCGATCATGTTTTCAGCGCCTCCTTACGCCAGAACTCCCGCACCCGGTCCGATGTCCACTACATAGAAATCTGCCGCGTAACCGATTTTCTCCTTATATGCAGTTCCTACCTTTTCGATAAATCCGTCGATCGCGTCGTTCTCCACAATGCTGACCGTACATCCGCCGAAGCCTGCGCCCGTCATACGGGAACCGATCACGCCCGGACACTTCCATGCTTCCTCTACCAGAGTATCCAGCTCGATCCCGGTCACTTCATAATCGTCTCTCAGGGAAACGTGGGACTCATTCATCAGTTCTCCGAATTTCTTGATATCGTTGGCTTTCAGTGCCTTCACCGCCTCGATGGTCCTCTGGTTTTCCGCTACCGCATGGCGGGCACGTTTCACGCGCACCGGATCCTTGATGGCCGACTGGATCTGTTCAAAAGCCTCCATCGTCAGTTCTCCGAGGCTGCGGATGCTGCTCACGGTCTGCAGTTCCGCCAGCGCGGTCTCACATTCGCTGCGGCGCTCGTTGTACTTGGAATCTCCCAGTCCGCGCTTCTTGTTGCTGCTGGCAATAACGATGCGGGCATTCTCCAGTTTCACCGGCGCATATTCATAGGAAAGGTTGCTGGTGTCCAGGAAAATCGCGCAGTCCTTCTTGCCCATCGCCACTGCGAACTGATCCATGATCCCGCAGTTGACACCGTTATAATTATTTTCGGAATACTGACCGAACAGGGCCAGGTCTGTGTTGCTCAGCTGGTCATGGCCGAACATATCCCGCAGCATCACGCCTGTCACTACCTCGACGGATGCGGAGGAAGAAAGTCCGGAGCCATTGGGAATGTTTCCGAACAATACAATATCCATTCCCTGCTCTACCGGGTACCCTTTCTTGATGAAGGTCCACATAACGCCCTTCGGATATGCGGTCCAATTGCCTTCTTTTCCCATCTGGAAATCGTCCAGGGAGGACTCGATCACGCCCAGACGTTCAAAATTCATAGAATAAAAGCGAAGTTTTCTGTCTTCTCTCTTTCTCGCCGCCATGTAGGTACCGATGGTCAGCGCACAGGGAAACACATGGCCTCCATTGTAATCGGTGTGCTCTCCGATCAGATTTACCCGTCCCGGGGCGAAATAGGTACGGATATCGCCCTCTCCTCCGTATTGCTGTGCAAAGCATTCCAGCAGTTTCTGTTTCATCACTGTCTCCTTTCTGTCATCCGGCCGCAGCCTGAATTGGAAGTCTGACTTCCTCTCTGTACTTCCAGTATATAAAAACTGCCGGACATTATCAATAAAAATGTTGTCCAATATGATAACTATATTGCGCTTGCGTGAAATTTCAGAAATAGATATAATGAGGTCAGGGTCAAAAGACCTTTTGACCCTGACCTCATTATATCTATGTAAGGAGAATCCCGTCCAATGCAGATCCATCTCAACGATACCGGAAAAGAAGTGAAATCCCACGGTTCCTATGAATTCCCGTTTCTCGCCAGCCATGAAGTGCTCTCCTCCTATGAGAGAGGCTCCTTCTCCTGGCACTGGCACCCGGAAATCGAGCTGACGCTATTTCTGTCCGGGGATATGGAATACCAGGTCAACGACCGCATCTACCACATGCAGGCGGGCGACGGCCTGTTCTGCAATACCAACGCCCTCCACACCGGACGGATGCTGGAAGGGCGGGACTGTGAATATTTTTCCATTACCTTCCTGCCCCGATTGATCTCCGGGTTCGAGGGCAGCCGGATCCACACCCGCTTTATGGAGCCGGTGCTGACCAGCGCCCGCCTGTCGTCCGTCAGCTTTTCCCCTGCCGTCGCATGGGAAAAAGAAGCCCTGGAACGGTTCCATAACATTTACCAGCTGTCCCTCCACCCCACGCCGACATACGAGCTGGAGATCCAACGGGAACTCTCCGGATTCTGGCAGACACTGTTTCTCCATGAAACCATGGAACTGCAGCCTGCCGCGGAGCGTGTGGTCCGGGAGACGGAACGTCTCCGGGCAATGCTGGATTATCTCCACAGCCATTACCGGGAAAAGATCACGCTGGAGGACGTAGCCAAGCACATAAATATCAGCAGAAGCGAATGCTGCCGCTTCTTTCGGAAGCATATGAAGATCTCCCTGTTCGACTATCTGCTGAATTACCGGGTCGAGCAAAGCCTGCCGCTGCTCCGGGATAAGGATCTTTCCATCACGCAGATCGCCGAACAGACTGGCTTTGGCGGCTCCGCCTATTTTGCGAAGATTTTCAAAAAAGAAATGGGCGTTTCTCCCAGCCAGTACCGAAACAACGGGGCAAGAGAACCTCTGACTGCCCGGTAATGACGCAGCGATCGGCGCTGACCGGCATGGAAGGAGGCCGCTGTGCGGCGGCATTCGTTCAGCATATGACCGCCTTGATCAGTTTTGGTTTTTCCACCGGCTCCATGCCGATCCTGCAGGCTGCCAGATACCGTCGGGCCGCCTCGTTTTTCTTCTCATTGTCATTGGCGTAGATCGTCGCCATCGGCTCTCCTTTTTTCACAAAGTCTCCGACCTTCTTGTGCAGGACCAGTCCCACCGACAGATCCAGCGTACTCTCTTTCGTTTCTCTGCCGCCGCCCAGGATCATCGAACAGTTCCCGATCTCCTCACACTGGATTGCCTGAAGATACCCTTCCTCCGGCGCCGGAACCGGCTCCACGATCTGTGCTGCCGGCAGGCGGTCCGGATGCCAGACCTGCGCCGGGTCGCCGCCCTGGGCTTCGACGAACTCGGCAAGCTTTCTCAGTGCGCTGCCGTCGTCGATCACTTTCCGCAGCATTTCCCTTGCTTCTTCCGTCGACTTTGCCTTCTGTCCGGCGATCAGCATACAGGAGCCGAGCGTCAGGCAGAGTTCTGTGAAGTCCTCCGGCCCCTCGCCGCGCAGCGTCGCGATTGCCTCCTGCACCTCCAGCGCATTGCCGACAGAGTTGCCCAACGGCTGATCCATATCCGACACGATCGCAATCGTATGTCTTCCCGCGCCGTTTCCGATCCGGACCATCTCCCGCGCCAGAGCCAGCGCGTCCTCCTCTGTCTTCATAAAAGCGCCGCTTCCCGTCTTTACATCCAGCACGATCGCATCGGCGCCGGCCGCCAGCTTTTTGCTCATGATCGAGCTGGCGATCAGCGCCATCTGATCCACGGTAGCCGTCACATCCCGCAGCGCATAAAGCTTTTTGTCCGCCGGAGCCAGATCCGCCGTCTGACCTATGATCGAAATACCGATGCGGTTGACCTGCTCTTCAAACTGCTCCGCAGAGAGTTCTGTTGAAAATCCGGAAAAACTCTCCAGCTTGTCGATGGTTCCCCCGGTATGTCCCAGGCCGCGCCCGCTCATCTTCGCCACCCGGAGTCCGCAGGCCGCCGCCATCGGTGTCAGCGCCAGAGACGTCTTATCTCCGACCCCGCCGGTGGAGTGTTTATCCACCTTGACGCCCTGTATTCCGGAAAGATCCAGCGTCTCTCCGCTATGAGCCATCGCCATCGTGAGATCCAGCGTCTCCGCTTCACTCATTCCCTGAAAATATACCGCCATCAGAAAAGCGGACATCTGATAGTCCGGGATCCTCCCGCCGGTATACTCTGTGATCATCCACTGGATCTCCTCCCGGCTCAGGGATCCGCCGTTTCTCTTTTTCATGATCAGATCATACATTCTCATGTTCCTTCACCTCCAGGTTTTGACTCTTTTTTGTCTCACACGATCCTGCCGTTCGCATTACCCCCATGTCATCAGTGAGATGGCAAGCACTGCGGCATAGTACAGACACAGTGCGAAATCATTCTTCCGTCTGGAAAGTCCGACCAGGACATTCTTTCCGACCATCATATCCGAAACTGCGAACGCAAAGGCTCCGGCCGCAGGCAGGAACCCCTTTGCGCCCACCGATGCCGGGAGCAGCACCGCCATCGAGACCATCAGCATCAGAAACGCCAGATAAAACAACAGTCCGATCAGGTACGGGTATTTCTTTTCCCCCCACAGTTTTCTGCACTCTCTCCGGAACAGAAGGATCGCCGCGAGACACAGGACGACAAAGACGGCCGCCGTCATCGGATGCAGGCCGCCCTGCAGAAAATACCAGACGATCAGCAATCCATGACCCAGCGCGAATACCGTTGCTCCCGCCGGAAAACGGATTTCCAGCAAACCATCCGCCGCCAGAAACAGCACCATCGCCCAGAAGATCAGGCTGCCAAATGGATTTGCATTCTGCAGGATCACCCCCGCCGCTGCCGTACAGACCGCCATCCAGGTGACCATACACTTTGCGAGAATCTTCCATTTACTGTCCAGCCGGTATTTCAGGAGAAAATACGTTCCGGTTCCTGCCGCCATCTCCGGAACCGCCAAAAGCAGCCACTGCCATCGCTCCATAACACCACCCTTCCTTTTACATCCCTTCTTTACCAGCTGCATTTTCCGCAGTTCGTACACGGGATGCAGCTTTTCTTTTCCAGTTTCGGCTTCCAGTCGAAGATTTCCACAGAGCCAGATTCTTTTTCCTGGATTTTCCACTGTTGTCCACGGATCCGAAACGAAATTTCCCCGTCTGTGAAATCCAGTTCCACCGGATAAATGCGGATTTGCTCCGGATGCATACAGCTCTGATAGACGACAGGCGCGAGCTCCGCCGTCTGCGCGCCATGCAGACGAAAGCTGTGGGACGCGGTGACGATCCGCCGGATCTTTCCGTCTTTCTCTTCCGCCACCGGTTCCGGAACACACGGATACGGAAGATCACGACAGACCTTCACCGCTCCGATTGCTGTCTCGTATCTTTCCACGGATCTTCCGTCATCCTTGTGCTCCGCCTGTTCGCATCCTGTAAACAGTCTTTTCTTCTCCCTACCCATCATTTTTCTTTCCACCTACTCTTCTTCCGGAATCGTCCACGCCCCGGACTGTCACCTTTTTTACTATTACCATTATAACGGATCTGCCGTTTTATGTATACAAAATCTTTCCGAAAGAAAAATCCTCCCGGCAAAGCCGAAAGGATCTTCTCACAGGGGCAAAGGGTATTTTGCCCCCAAGGATGCTACGGATTGCTCCGCCTTTCATCGGATTACTGCCTCCCCGGCGAAAACCGCTGCCACTCCGGCGGCCATACTGAGCACTGCATAGAGCAGCGCCAGTCTCGCGCTCCCGCTCTGAATCAGGTCGCCGGTTTCCAGCGCAAAGGACGAAAATGTCGTAAATCCTCCGCAGACTCCCACTTTGAGAAACAGCACCAGTCTGGGACTGAGCGTGCTGTTCTTCACTGTCGCCGCGGCGATCATCCCGATAACAAATGCGCCGACAATATTGATCAGAAAAGTTTTCACCGGAAAAATCCAACCTTCTCTTACCGGGATCAGACCGATCAGATACCGGCAGACGGAGCCGATGAATCCGCCGATCCCCACTACCAGACACTCCACCATATCACTTCTCTCCTGTTCCATTTTTCCATCTTCCAGACCCGCTCGCTGTGTCAGGAAGGCACGGCACCGCTACTCCGCCCGCACGCCTGTCATCGTCTGTTCCACAATACTGTGGATGATCTCGCTGGTCAACGTACCGCTGGCGTATCCGAAAACCTTTCCCTCGTCAGTGATCATAAAAGTGGTCGGAAACGCTGAAATTCCGTAGGCAGCAAAACTTGCGCCGGTCGTGTCCATCACCACCGGATAGGTATAACCGTTCTCTTCCAGAAACGCCTCGATCTCTTCCTGGCTCTCGTCGGCATTGTTCGGATACTCCTCTGTCTTCGGATTCGCAACGCCAAGGACGATCAGATCCCCGGAATTCTCCTCGTATTCCTCATACAGTGCCTGAATATCCGGCATCTCCATCTTGCACGGACCGCACCAGGTAGCCCAGAAATTGAGGAAAACGGTTTTCCCCTTATACTCAGACAAAGTGTGCTCGTTTCCATACTGATCCGTCAGTGTGAAATCCGGGGCATCTGGAAGTTCTTCCGCCTGTGCCGTTTCTTTCGAAGGATCAGAAGATGTGTCAGCTGCGTCATCCGACGACGAGTCAGACGCCGCTTCCGGTATATCCCCGGAATCTCCGATCTGCACATCCGCCGACACATCGGACTGCACATCTGCAGACACATCGGACTGCGCAACTGCCGTGGCACCGGACTGTGTCCCAAAGGAAGAGAGATAGCCGGTCAGGCCGTTCATCCATCCGCTGAACGTCATCACACCGAGCAGGATCATCAGCACGGCGCCCGCCTTCACCGAATACCGCACAATCCTCTGATGTCTCCGGAAAAACCCGAGTACGGTACCCGTAAAGAGACCGACCGCCAGAAACGGAAGAACAAATCCTGCCGTATACACACCGATCAGCAGATACCCCGCCACCGGGGACGCTGCCGTCGAAACCATCAGAAGCACACTCGCCAGCGCCGGACCCACGCAGGGCGTCCACGCAAAGCTGAACGTAAAGCCAAACAGCAGCGCCACCAGAGGATTCATCGTAAAACGGTCCAGACGGAAATGGATACGGTGCTCTTTGTCGGCAATTCTCAGATGGCCGAGGATTCCCGTCTGATAAACACCGAACAGGATCATAAGAATCCCGCTGACCCGCGCAAACATCGTCCGGTTTCCCGAAAAGAACCGTCCAAGGGCAGAAAAGCCAAACCCGAGAGCAAAAAAGGCGAAGCTGATCCCGATCACAAAACACACGGTATGCAGCAAAACCTTTCCCCGGGGATAACGGATCGTCCCGTCCGCCTCCACTACTTTTGCGCCGCCGGACAGATAGCCGATATACAGCGGCACAAGCGGGAGCACACAGGGAGAAAAGAAGCTCAGCAATCCCTGCAGGAATACCGTCAACACCGGTACGCCCGTCTCAATCGAAAATGTCATAAATCCCTCCTCTGCTTTTTCTGATGCCTGCGATTCCTGCGGAAACACATTTTCAGACACACGAAAAAAGGTAACTTCCGCCTGTCAGAATAGTTGCGGTATCCGGCAAAAATAAAAAGAAATTAAGAAATTTCTCCGCCATATCTTCATCTTTCTGTGCGAGAATAAAAACAAATCATTGGGATGGACCTGTTCCACAGAAAGGATACAACATGAAGAAAAGCAAAACACTGACCGGAATTCTGGCAGCCATTTACCTGATCCTCCTGACCTGGATCATTCTGTTAAAGATGCAGTTTTCATTTTCCGATCTGCCTCATATCAGAAACATCAACCTGATCCCGTTTCATGCTTCCGTCATTGTAAACGGAACCATCGATTTCGATGAGATCATCAACAACTTTCTTGTATTTCTTCCTGTCGGCTTATACACCTGCATGCTGAAGCCGCACTGGAATCTGTTCAGGAAGATCGCCCCTGCATTTTTCCTCAGCCTGCTCTACGAGGTACTCCAGTATCTCTTTGCCATCGGCGCCACCGATATCACGGATCTTATCAGCAACACTCTGGGCGGATGTGCGGGAGTTCTTCTGTTTGTACTTCTTGCGAAAATCCTGAAGGGCCGAACGGTCCGTATCTTAAACATTGCGGCCGCCGTATGTACGGTCCTGCTGATCGCGTTTCTCGGTCTGATCCTCGGAATGAGTACTTACGCATAACACTCTCCAACCCATAGACCAATCCCGCCGTACCCTGCAGCAGGAAACGGCGCGATCCGTTCATCAGAAAAAATCCGCCCGGTGTCTCTGGGATTCTCCCTTCTGACGCCGGGCGGGTTTCATTTTTACCGGTTAACCGTCCGGAACATTTCTCCCAATGTCCGTATCAACACTCCATTAGCGCCTTTCGCAATGTATGGTTTCGCATCGGAAAAGTCGCTGGTTCCGGCGATATCCAGATGGATCCAATCCACGCCTTCCTCCACAAACTCCTCCAGAAAAGCAGCTGCCAGGGAGCTTCCCGCTCCACGGTTTTTCACACAGTTATTCATATCTGCCACACTGCTTTCGCATACCATTTTATGTAAGTCTTCATCGATGGGAAGCTGCCACAGCTTCTCCTCTGTCTTCTCTGAACAGGACTGCAGTTCTTTCAGGAACTCCGGCGCGTTTGTGAATGCTCCCGTATAATTGGATCCCAGCGCCGCCACGCAGGCGCCTGTGAGTGTCGCCATATCGATAATTTTCTTTGCCCCAAGTCTCTGTGCCCAGGTGATCGCATCGCACAGCACCAGACGTCCTTCCGCATCTGTATTGGTGATCTCGATCGTTTTTCCGGACAGGGAGGTGAGCACATCATCACAGGTAAATCCATCGGGACCGATCTTATTTTCCGTAGCGCCGATCACCGCCATGACATTGACTTTTTCTTTTCTTCTCGCAATGAGTTCCAGAGCAGCCAGTACATTGGCCGCGCCGCACATATCCATCTTCATACCGACCATGCCGGCAGCTGATTTCAGGTTGTATCCGCCTGCGTCAAAGGTCAGGCCTTTTCCTACCAAAGCGGTGTACTCCTCTCCCGGAGCGCCTTCATATTTCACGGCGATCATCCGTGCGCCGTGGGAAGAGCCTCTGTTCACTCCAAGGATCGCGCCTGCGCCCATTTCTTCCAGTTCTTTATTCGTCAGGATCTCGCATTCCAGATTTAATTCTCCGGCAAGCTTCCGGGCCTCTTCCGCCAGCACTTCCGGGGTCATAAGATTGCTCGGCATATTACTCAGATCTCTGGCGTGATTGACACAGGCAGCCGTCAGAGCAGCATCCCGGCAGACGCCGGAAATATCTTCGGAAGAGAGGAATGAGATCTCAGGCGCTTCTTCCGGATTGCTTCCTATCTTTGTAAAGTTATACTGGCTGATTCCCGCGGCAAACGCTGATTCCGCCGCTGCCTCCGCTGCAGAAATTTTTTCGCAGGCCGCCGGATCGGTGAACACACACAGCGGTTTCTTTGCGGAACGGATCGCAGCGCCGACCGTCTCTCTCAGCTTTTTCCCGGTCATCTTTTCCGGTTTTCCAAGTCCGAGGAGGATCAGTGACTTCTCGGAAGAGCCTTTCGGAGCAAGAAGGTAATACTGCTTTCCCGCTTCCAGCTCAAGCTGGTCCAGGTCTGCCGCATACCCGGCAAATGTCTGGGGAAGATCTGCTCCTTCATAGAGAGGAACAAGAATCGGCGTATCTACAGAGGAAAGTTCTGCAAGAGTATATGTTTTCATTGATATCTGTCCTTTCTTCTCTTACCGTTCAGCTGCCTGAACAGTAATTATTTTCTGCATATATTTTCAAACACACTCTAGCATATTCCAGGAGCAAAGTCAATTTCATATAAAATCCATCGCAAAACGTTTGTCACAGTTCAGCCAGGTCTGCGCATTTACTGCGCAGACCGTGTGAAAACATAGTGCCTGTGGGCATCCAGCCCATCGCGAAGCGATTCTCAATGGCTGGATGCCGGTTACCGTTCAGCTGGCTGAACGGTAACAAACGTTTGTCACAGCCCGGCGCCATTCTCCATGAAGCTTATAGTTACCGGAAGGTAACCAGGGCACAAAATTGTGCGTACTTGTACGTCTGGAAAAAACAGGTAAAATAAAGATCACAGAGAGAAAAAAACATTCCTGTCCACACTTTTGAGTCGCGGCAGTAACTCTCTGAATCAAAAAAATGGAGGAGTTCTTTCATGAACACCTGTATCGGCTGCGGAACCTGTTCCGCCCATTGCCCCCAGGACTGCATTATCCCGGGAGAGCCTTTTCAGATCCGTCAGGAGCATTGCCTTCACTGCGGCAGCTGTTTCAAAAACTGCCCGGTCAACGCGGTGATCCGGCGCACAGAATAACAACGGAAACTTTTCCTTTGCAGGTTTCCTGTGTTCCATTTATAATTTTTCAGAGGTGATTTTTATGTTTATAGGACAAATAGTACAGCCGTTCACCGGCGGAACATCCGACCTGACGGTCCGGATGAGACAGGCTCTGGATCAGGCGGACGCCATCATCGTCGGCGCAGGAGCGGGACTCTCCACTTCCGCCGGTTTTGTCTATACCGGAGCGCGCTTTCACACATATTTTCAGGACTTCATCGAAAAATACCGGTTTCAGGATATGTATTCCGGGGGATTCTATCCATTTTCAAGTCTGGAAGAACACTGGGCTTACTGGAGCCGCTACATTTACATCAATCGGTATATGAATCCGCCAACACCGGTATACAACACTCTCTGTGACCTGATCGGCGGAAAGGATTATTTCGTCCTGACCACAAACGTCGACCACTGTTTCCAGAAATCCGGATTTGACAAACACCGCCTGTTCTACACCCAGGGCGATTACGGCCTGTTTCAGTGCAGCCAACCCTGTCATATGGCGACCTATGACAATGCAGACACCATCCGGCAGATGGTGAAAGCCCAGGGATTCGTGATCGACAAGAAAGGGAATCTTCGCCTGCCGGAAGGCACTGTTCCGAAGATGACCGTTCCTTCCGAACTCGTCCCGCACTGTCCAAAATGCGGCAGACCCATGAGCATGAATCTCCGCACCGACAACACTTTCGTAGAAGATGACGGATGGCACCGGGCATCGGAACGATATGCAGATTTTCTCCGGAGGCATGAACGTACAAAGCTTCTGTTTCTGGAACTCGGCGTGGGGGGAAACACGCCCGGCATAGTGAAATTTTCCTTCTGGAGAATGACAGCGGAAAACCCAAAAGCGGTCTATGCCTGCGTCAGCCTGGAGGAAGCCTGGGCGCCGAGAGAAATTTCCAATCGCTCTATCTGCATTGATGAAGATATTGGAGAGGTATCAATCGTGTCACAATCGGCTCAGGTGTTTATCACCCATATTCGGAACGGAGAATGGTGTTCGGCGGTGTGGGCTGTTTACCGATGCCTCTACCTTGCAGAGAGGTATTCCCGCCATTATTATGACCTTTACTGTATGGCAAAATCGCCTGTGAAGGAGAAACCATGATGGAAGCCGTTGGAGAGCTGGAGAAGGAAATTCACGCATTATAAGGAAAAAGGCGGCAAATAAGGCCGATTCTTGCTTTAATTTTCATAATTTGGGTTTATATTTCCGATATACATAAAAGGAAAGGATCACAGTGAGCGTGTCCGCTGTCACCTGTGACCACACGATCCCGTACATTCCAAAGACCGCATTCAGCAAAAACAACATTGGGATATTGAACACCAGCCATCGCATCATTCCCAGAAACAGCGACCTCTTTCCCATCCCAAACGCCTGGAACAGATAGACCGTAAAGAAGCTCAGGAACATCAGCGGCGTCGCCAGAACACGGATTCTCAGAAATGCCGACGCCATCTCAACGGTCTGCGCGTCTGAGATAAACAGCCGGATAAACTGAGCGGCAAAAATTTCATACAGAAGAATGCTGATCCCGGCGATCACCAGACCCAGCATCCGGGAGATGCGGATCGTATCTTCCATCCGCTTTTTATTTCCCGCGGCATAATTATAGGCCACCAGCGGCATCATTCCCTGGCAGATTCCGATCCCTACGTTCAACGGAAAACGTTCCACCTTCAGCACGATGCCGATCGCCGCCAGGGCAAGATCATGATAGGATACCATCAGTTTATCAATGACAACATAATCCAGATCAAACAGCAAGGTCGCGACCGCAGAGGGAATCCCCACGGTAAAGACCGCCGCAATACTTTCACGCTCCGGTCTTCCCACCTTCGGGTGGAACGTGACGATCGACTCCTTTCCCATCCGGCACACCACAACGATAAAATACACACAGGCGATGCAATTTGACAGGCAGGTCGCCGCTCCTGCTCCCAGCACTTCACACCCATGCGGCAAAAGCACAAACATAAACAGTGGATCCAGCGCAATATTCAAAAGACCTCCCAACACGATCCCCGTTCCCGCCTGCCGGGAGTATCCGATACTCCGGATCAGATTTGACAGGACATTCGACAGAACCGTCGGGATTCCACCGGCAACGATGACGCAGAACGCATACTGCCTGGCATACTCATACGTATTCTCTCCCGCTCCAAGCAGATTCAGCAGCGGTTTCATAAAAATCCCCATTCCCAACGCAAAGACCGCCGCGATCAGGATCGCCAGATACAGGGAGAACACACTCACCCTTCTCGCTTCCTCCTCCCGGTTTTCTCCCAGAAGTCTGGAGATCAGCGCGCCGCCTCCGATTCCCGCCAGCCCTGCCAGACAAAGCGTGATATTAAACACCGGGAGGATCAGCGCGGCAGCCGCAACCATATAGGGATTGTTCGTCTGCCCTACATAAAATGTATCCGCCATATTATAAATCAGTACGATCAGCTGGCTGATCACTGCCGGCACGATCATCACTCTCAACGCCGAAGGAACCGGCAGGCTCTCAAAAATCCGCTCCTGGTCCGCTTTTCCATCCATCTTCATTTCTCTGTCCCCCTGTATTCTTTTGCATTTTATCCTTCTTATGTTTCCGACTCCTTTCCTTCATTCATTATAGCAGAACAGGGCACATCCTTCTACTCCCTTCTCTCCTGTCTTGACCCGCTGCCGGCCGGAGATTATAATAGGAATCAAGCGGACAATCGCACTTCCACTGCCCTCGATCTCGAGGGATTTGAACACTTTGTCCCGCGTGATACCGCAGGACGGAAAACACCTTATTATATAAAAGCAACGGCCTAAGAAACAGCCGGAAAAGAAAGGAGTTATAAGCCATGAGAAAAAATTTTGGAAAACAGTCCTGGATGTATCCCCTTCCCGTGCTGATCATCGGCACTTACAATGAGGACGGAACCGCCAACGCTATGAATGCCGCCTGGGGCGGGATCTACGACACCAATCAGGTATGCGTCTGCCTGAGTGCAGATCACAAAACCACGATCAACATCAAAAACCGCAAAGCGTTTACTCTCAGCTTTGCCGACGCCGCCCATGTCAAAGAAGCCGATTATCTGGGCATCGTATCCGGCAACAAAGTGCCGGACAAACTTGCAAAAGCGGGACTTCATCCGGTGAAGAGCGAGTTTGTAGATGCGCCTCTGATCGAGGAACTCCCGATGGCTCTGGAATGCCGCCTGATAAAAATCACAGAGGACGGCGATGTGATCGGTGAGATCGTTAACGTCAGCGCCGACGAAAAAATCCTCGACGGTCAGGGAAAAATCTCCCCGGCACTGTTCCAGCCCATCACTTTTGATCCGGTCAACAATGCTTATCTGACGCTCGGCGGCAAGGTCGGGAATGCATTCCATGACGGCATGGAACTGAAAGAATCATGATCGTCGCTCTGCGTTTTCACACGGTCTGCGCAGTAAATGCGCAGGCCTGACGGAATGACTGAACGGTTGCACCGGCCATTTCCGGAGAATATAAAAAAGTCCTGAACGGGAGTTGCAGAACACTTCTGAAAATTGCTCTCTGCGCACTGTAAGCGTTATTTCACAGAAAGCAATTTTCAGACACGCTCTGCATAGCCTTTCAGGACTTTGCAGTCACATATTGTCACAGTTTCGTCATCTGAACTGCAACACATTTTCATCGACAAAGAGGATTATTTGTTCCGGAGTTTTGCCAGGGATTCCTTTACCGCTTCTTTCAGTTTCGTCTGCTCCGGCTTTGCCTTGCTTCCCAGCAGCTGGACCAGCGCAACCTCATGATCGTTTCCGACCTCGCCCAACGCCAGTACGGCTTCCGCCTGGATATCCTCGTCATCCTGCTCCATCAGCACGGTCAGAATATTGATGGAATCATCCGATCTAGAATGAGTGCAGGCTTTTGCCAGCTTGATCTGTGTCTCTTTGTCGCTGTAAAGATAGGATCTTTTGATCTTGTCCCAGTGACCTTTTTCTACCAGTTTTTCCAGTTTTTCTTCTGATGCTTCTTTTGAACCAAACATAGTAACCCTTCTTTCCTTCTTACTGTCTGATTTGGAGATGCCTCTTCTTTTCCGTATTCTAAGAGATGCATTTCAAATTCTGCGCAGAATTCTGAGAGAATATTTTTCGCACAAAATGATTTTCTCATATCTCTTAATAGAAAATTATACGCTTTCATTTATAATTTTCTATTCTTATTTTATTAAAAAATTATAAATTTTATATTATTTATTTTTCTCAATATTTTCTGACAATTTGACCCTCCGAAAACGGCCCGGCGCCATCCCGTATTTTCCCCGGAAACTTCTGGTCAGATGTGCCGTCGATGTAAACCCGCAGTTCTCCGCGATCTCACTCAAAGGCAATGCCGTTTCCGTCAGAAGGCGGTGCGCGGTGGACAGACGGATATTGTACAGATATTCCAGAAAGGTCGCCCCCGTCATCTGATGGAACAGGCGGCAGAAATGATAGCGGCTCAAATGAACGGTCCCTGCAACACCGTCCAGCGTGATCTTTTCCCGATAATGCGTCTGGATATAATGAATCGCAGTGATGATCTCGTCTGAGACATACTTCCCCTGAACACACTCTGTCGCCCGCTTTTCCCCGATCACATCCGTCAGCGCGATCAGAAATTCCAGCGCTACAGCACAGAGAAGTTTCTGCGCCAGAAATCCTTCCCTCTGCCCCGCCTGCTCCAGTCTCTGGAACAGATTCTGTATTTTTTTCATTCCATCCTCTTCCAGATGTACCACACAGGAATCCAGCTTTCCGAACAAAACCCGGCTCTCCGCATCCGTCAGAAGTTCCCGCATCTGTACAGCCGGCAGATTCAACAGATACCGCTCATAAAATGCAGCGCCCCGACTCTCTGTAGAATGCAGTTCAAACGGACGCAGCAGATACAGATCCCCCGCGCGGAGGCGGTAACAGAGCCCGTTCAGGATCAACGTCCGTTCGCCGGAAACCTGTAGATAAACCTCGTAATTGTCGTGGTAATGCTGTACTTTCATATCATTGGGATTTTCGCATTTCAGATACTCCACAAAGATCTTTTCATTTGGCGCAAAAGTTCTTGGCTGTATTTTTACCTCCTCCTGACACATTTACTGCTTCAGTAAAAGCCTGTTCCGTCTCCTCCGGTACTGCCAACCGTTATCTATTATTATACTCCTTCCAAGAAAATATCGCATCAAATCCAGCACATCAGAATCCGAAACCCAGCGTCAGCCAGCTTCGACGTGCCTAGTCCCGGAATTTTACCGCAAGATATGATCGTTTTTCCGTATTTTCAGCATGATTCGGACATTACAGGATAAATATTGTACAGTACAATAGATATAAGCCGTATATCTGCTGTAGGAAATGTGTAAAACATCAGCAGACTTCCGGATCCATCACAAAAGCGGGTTGACTCCGGCTGTCTGAAACGGATCCATGGGCAGAACCGTCAAAAGTACGGAACTTCTCTGCAATCATTTTAAAGGGAGGAAGGAACATGAAATTTTCCGACAAAAAAGCAAGCAACGTGAAAATCGCTTACATCGGCGGCGGCTCCCGCGGATGGGCCTGGGGGCTGATGAGCGATCTGGCGGCGGCCGACGATATGAGCGGTGAAGTGGTTCTCTATGACATCGATCATGAGGCAGCCGCAAAAAATGAACGGATTGGAAACAAGATGAATGGACTGAAAGAATGTCGTTCCACATGGAGCTATAGAACAGCGGATACGCTGAACGACGCGCTGACCGGCGCTGATTTTGTGGTGATCTCCATTATGCCCGGCACATTCGATGAGATGGAAAGCGACGTCCATGCCCCGGAAGCTTTCGGCATCTGGCAGTCCGTAGGAGACACGACCGGCCCCGGCGGACTGTTCCGGACACTGCGCACGATCCCGATGTTCGAGGAATTCGCCGCGGCGATACGCACCTGCTGCCCCGACGCCTGGGTCATCAATTATACGAATCCGATGACGCTCTGCGTAAAAACACTGTACCGCGTTTTCCCGCAGATCAAAGCCTTCGGCTGCTGTCATGAGGTCTTCGGCACCCAGGAACTGCTCGGGAAAGTACTGCGGGATGTGGCCGGAATTCCGGACGCAGAGCGGGAAGACATCAAAGTCAATGTCGTCGGCGTCAACCATTTCACCTGGCTCACCGCCGCCAGATATCAGGACATCGACCTGTATCCTCTTTACCGGAAGTTCGCAGAAAAATACCGCGCGACCGGTTATAAAGAAAAAGCGGACAACAACTGGCTGAACCACTATTTCACCAGCCGGGAGAAAGTAAAGCTGGACCTGTTTCTCCGATTTGGCGTGATCGCAGCCGCCGGCGACCGCCATCTGGCCGAATTCTGTCCCGGCAGCTGGTATCTGAAAAATCCGGAAACCGTGCGCTCCTGGGGATTTGAACTGACCCCGGTTTCCTGGCGCAGAGAAGAACTGAAAGAACGGCTTGCGAGAAGCGAACGCCTCTACACCGGAACAGAACAACCGAAGGTAAGTCTTACCGGCGAGGAAGGCGTTCAGCAGATGCGCGCCCTGCTCGGCCTGCGGGATCTCGTAACCAACGTCAATCTCCCGAATACCGGACAGATCCCCAATCTGCCGCTGGGCGCTGTCGTCGAGACCAACGCGCACTTCTGCGCCGATTCCGTCCGCCCGGTAATGGCAGGTCCGCTGCCGGAGACGATCTATCCCCTGGTAAACCGGATCTGCGGGATCCAGGAACTGCTCTCGGCAGCGGCAGCCCAAAGAGATCTCTCCATGGCGTTCCAGGCCTTTCTGATGGACCCCAATATGCCTCTGGGACCGAAAGACGCCAGGGAGTTGTTTGAGATCATGCGGAAAAATACCGCCTCTTACCTGACCATGTATCAGGAATAGCACAGTCTGCGCTGCATATACACCATCCTGGCTGAACAGCAACATCACGCGCAGCCATATCACTCCAGTCTGATCCGGAATACGACGGGAGCCTCGCTCCGGATTCCCGTCGTCCGGATCTCCAGGGCTTCCTCCGTTCTCGTCCATGCAAGGCTGCTCTGTGGAAAGCCGAGCACATCCACCTGCTCGATGATCCCATGGAACTCCGGCGCATGGGACGCATCCCTTTCCCCGACCGCCGGGAACCGGTAGACGCCGTCCTCTGCGCTCCGCATGGCGATCGCGTACAGACAACTTCCGTTGACGGTATACCGCACGTCCTCGGAGGTAAAATTCTTTTTGATGCTGTCGGCAAACTGCCCCTCCACGATCTTCGTCGGGCCTTCCCCGTACTTTCTCCAGACTTTGCTTCCGTAGATTGCCTCGCCGTTGACCTCGAGCCACGCACCAATCGCCTCAAGAATCTCTTTTTCCTGCTCCGCGATGGTGCCGTCCGCCTTCGGCCCCACATTCAGCAGAAGATTGCCGTTCTTACTGACAATATCCACAAAATCCTGCAGGATCTCTGACGCCGGGCGGTACTCATTCGTATCCGTATAACACCAGGAATTGGTCGCCATTGCCTCGTCGGTCTGCCAGTGGAACGGCTTCACATCGGCAAACTGCCCCCGCTCGATATCCACCACCGCTGTCCCGAACATAAACGCATCGTGCTTATAGCAGATCGCCACTTCTTCTCCCCACTCTTCCGCGCGGTTATAATAGTAAGCCGCAATCTTTTTCAGATACGGTTTCGCCGAGCGGTGCTGGATCCACCAGTCAAAGTAAAGCACCTTCGGCCGATATTGATCAATGATCTCACAGGTTCGCAGCAGCCAGTCGTCGAGAAATTCCTTCGTCGGCTCCGGCTGGCTGAACAGATCCTGATGATCCCGCTCAGGCATAGACGGCCAGTAAAAATCTCCCCGCTTCAGCGGTTCTTTGATATCACTGTCAAATTCCTTTCCATGACTCATAAAAAACCAGTGCTCAATGCGGTGCGTGGAGGCGCAGTTCACCAGCCCCGCGTTCCGGGCCGCCTCAGACAGTTCCCCCAGAATGTCTCTCTTCGGTCCCATTTCATACGCATTCCAATGGGAAATCCCGCTCTTATACATCTGAAATCCGTCGTGATGTTCCGCCACCGGAACGACATATTTTGCGCCTGCCCTCTGAAACAGACGGATCCACTCTTCCGGATCGAATTTTTCCGCCCGGAACATAGGGATAAAATCCTTATAGCCGAACTCGGTGTGCGGTCCGTATGTCTTTACGTGATGTTCAAACTCCGGCGTCCCCTGAATATACATATTCCGCGAATACCATTCGTTTGCGAACGCCGGGACACTGTACACGCCCCAGTGAATAAAAATCCCGAACTTTGCATCCCGGAACCAGCGGGGCTGCTCATACTGCTGCAGGGACTCCCAGGTGTCCTGATAGTTTCCTTTCGCGATCACCTGATCGATTTCTTCCAACCTCTGAATTTCTTTCTCTGTCATTTCTTCCTCCTGTCATATTCTTCTATTCACGTTTCCGCGATCCTCTTATATCTCATGCCTGCGGAACAGACTCCGGGCCGTCCGGATCCCAAAGGTCTTCCCATCCGCCTGCGCCGGGCCAGAGGAAAACCTGTCCTTTGACGAGCCGGCAGTTCCGGTCTGCGCGCCGGATCTTCTCCATCTCCTCTCCGGTCAGCGGATCCTGCACGGTACACCTCAAATTTTCCAGATACTGCTGCGGCTTGACAGAAAATGGGATCGGGATCTGCCCGTTCTGTACCGCCCATTTAATGCAGACCACAGCGGGATGCACCTGATGCGCCGCCGCGATCTCGAGGATCTCCGGCATCTGAGTATCGGCTACATCCTCCGGCGTCCGGTCGCGTTCCGGCCGCGACGGGGATCCGATCGGGCAGTAACCGATGGGAACGATCCCCCGTTCGGTCACATACCGGAACAGTTCCGGCTGCTGAAAACCCGGATGCAGTTCCATCTCGATCGCTGCAGGAGGAATCCGGCATTGTCCGAGAACCGCCTCCAGTTTCGGGATCGTCATGTTGGACATCCCGATATGACGGACAAGACCCTGTTCCACCAGCCGCTCACACTGTCTCCAGACCCCAAGGTATTCCTCTGCGGAAAACGGCCTGGAATCCGGATTTCTCGCATCTCCGTCACAGCCTGGCGCGTGGTAATTGGGAAACGGCCAGTGTATCAGATACAGATCCAGATACTCCAGGCCCAGATCCGCAAGACTCTTTCTGCAGGAAATTTCTACCTGGCCTTCCCCGTGCATGTCATTCCACACTTTTCCTGTGACAAACAGTTCTTCCCGTGTCACCGCCTTTTCCCGGAACAGCCTTTCCAGCGCGCCTCCGATCTCCTTCTCATTCTGATAGACACTGGCACAGTCGATCAGCCGGTACCCACAGGAAACTGCGCCGTACACCGCCTCGGCAATCTCTGCGGCACCGTACTTGTCAGAGCCGAACGTTCCAAGTCCCACGGCAGGGATCTCCGCCCCTGTATAAAGTCTGCGCTTCGGCACCTGCGCCGGATCCACCGTCTCACCTGCCATCCTGCCTGCCGGCTTTCTTTCCTCTTTCCCGCTCCACGTCATCTCCGCTTCTCCCCTTTCTTCTTTCTCCTGAACCACTTCTCTCACAACAACCCGGACCGCCGCCCCTTCATCCTCTCTTCCTTCTGAAAACATGCCTCTATCTTTCGGACGGTTCCCCGAATACCACCGCCACCTTGCCGCAGTTTCCCTGCGCCATCAGACGGTATGCCTCTCCGGCCCGTTCCACCGGGAATTCATGGGTGATCAGATCCTCCGGATGGATCTTCCAGCGCACCAGACGTTCGACCAACTCTTCCATCCGCCAGAGGCTTGTCACCCAGGAACCGTAGATCGTTTTCTGTCCGTGAAGGATATCAGAGCTCGGCTGGAAGGTACACGTACCACCCTCGCCGACAAACGCGATCTTTCCCCACTCCCGCGTCGCACGGATGGCCAGTTGTCTGCCTGCATCGCTGGCACTGGCATCGATCGCCCGCTCCACACCGTTTCCTCCGGTGACCGCCAGGATCTTCTCCAGCGTATCTTCTCCCGGACGGAACACCTCGTCCGCCAGATTCAGCCTCTTTGCCAGTTCAATCCTGTACTCATTCATCTCCACACCAATCAGATGATTGGCTCCCATAGCCTTCGCCAGCATCAGCGCCGCCAGTCCTACCGGTCCAAGACCGGTGACGAGAACCGCATCGTTTCCGGAAACTCCGATCTTTTCGATGGCCTCATACACCGTTCCGAATCCGCAGGCCACCTGGGCGCCGTCCTTGTAAGTCAGTTCATCCGGCAGTGCGATCAGATCTTTCTCCTCCGCCAGAATATACGGAGCCATACCGCCGTTCCTCTGCCATCCGTAAGCTCTGCGGAACGGACTTTTACAGGAAATATAATATCCTCTCCGGCAGTCATTGCAGACGCCACAGCCAGAGATATGATAGACGATCACACGGTCCCCTTTCTTAAACCGGCGCAGACCCTCTCCCTCTTCCACGATCACTCCACAGGGCTCATGGCCGGCAACCATCCCCGGGATGTACCCCTCGGCGCCTTTGCCCGTATGTTCCCGGTAGATACAGCGGATATCACTGCCGCAGATCGTCGTAGCCTTCGTCCGGATCAGCACTTCCCCGTGTCCCGGCTTCGGAACTTCAAACTCTTTCATCTCCACCGTGCTGTTGCCGGGCAGCGTTGCCCCGACCATCGTTCTCGGTATCATTCGCACAGCCATATACAATTCCTCCTTTGCCTCGCTGACCATTCCGTTGTCGGAACGGCCACTTAACCAACACTCTGTAAAACTTCTGTTCTTCATTATACCAGTCCCGCCGGGAACTTTAAGAGAAACCGGCGACAGAAACCCCGGGTTCATGTCGCATCAGCGAAGGTTGTCCGCAAAACACTTTTCCTTTCCCGCAGCTTTATGTTACAATTCTTTAGGAAAGTATCAGATTCAGAGCGAGAAAAAGAGCAGCCCTGAGT
>ERZ1090868.419-NODE-419-length-23779-cov-4.580804_pt1 | contig 23779 bp, 17 predicted proteins | sample MGYA00478475_ERZ1090868 | MGnify/ENA primary metagenome ERZ1090868 (study PRJEB33644, sample SAMEA5815747) | chicken gut metagenome | biome: Chicken; feature: Gastrointestinal Tract; material: Caecum | place: Ireland | collected 2019-01-01 | study: A study of the...
CCGCAGCCCGAAGTCAAACTGCTGCAATCCATCTATCGGCGGTGTGGAAAAGGTCACCTGAAGATTCTGTGCCGCCATCAAAGTCTGGATCACTTGCAAAAGATCGACCTGCATAAAATCCTCCTGTTCCTTGTTTTTGCCGTCCGACCATGTGGCAGTCGGCCTTTTCAAAGGTTTTTCCTTTGCGCCGGCAGGCCGAAAGCGCGAAAAAGTCACAATTGGCATTGGCTTATTATACAATGCAACCCGGGCGTTTGGCAATCATTTTCGCACAATCCGGCCGCGATTTTCCGGCTTTGGGGGATCTGACACTCTTGCCAGCCGCCCTGCGGCCCGCCCCTGTCCAGAAGGTTTGCGCGGCAGCTACAGGCAAAACCCGCCGCGCTTTCCGGCGGCAGAAAAAAGAGGATATTCCGGTTTTTGCACAAAATACTACTAACACCCCCGCGATTTTATGTGCGATAATGAGTACAAGCTGGATGGACTGGGCGTGTGCCCGGCCCCGATGCTTCACACCACAGGAGGTAAGTAGTCATGAATTCTTCACTTTTGTACCCTGTTTCCTCTGCTTCCCGCCGTGTCGTCAGCCTGGATGGCATGTGGAAGTTCCAGTTTGATCCTGAAAGCGCCGGTGTTGGGGCCAACTGGGCCAACGGTTTGCCCGCCCCCGTTTTGATGCCGGTCCCCTCTTCCTTCTGCGACCTGTTTACCGACAAAGACAGCCGTGAATATTGCGGCGATTTCTGGTATGAGACTGATTTCTTTGTTCCCGGCGAATGGAACGGCAGCGATGTCGTGATCCGTTTTGGTTCGGCCACCCACCGTGCCCGCGTCTTTGTCAACGGCGTCGAAGTAACCAGCCATGAGGGCGGTTTCCTGCCGTTCAACGCTGATGTGACCGAAATTGTGCGGTATAACCAGTACAACAAGCTGGCTGTTCTGCTCAACAATGAGCTGAACGAATACATGCTGCCCGCCGGCCGCACCGCTGTGTTGTCCAACGGCAAAAAGGTCGCCGCACCGTATTTCGACTTCTACAACTACGCCGGCCTGCAGCGCCCGGTCAAGCTGCTTTGCCTGCCGAAAGAACAGGTCACCGATTTCTCGGTTGTTCACCACCTGAATGGCGCCGACGCCGATGTGGATTACACTGTTGTGACCAACGGCGACCACGACTGTGTGGTTGAGGTCTACGACGCCGAGGGCAACAAGGTTGCCGAGAGCACCGGCAAGACCGGCACCCTCCACATTGCAAACGCCCATCTGTGGAATGTGCACGCTTCCTACCTGTACAACTTTGTTGTGCGGATTATGGATGGTACCGCCATTGTGGATGAGTATTATGAGAAGATCGGCGTGCGTACCTTTGAGATCAAGGACGGCAAGTTCCTGCTTAACGGCAAGCCGATCTATCTGCGCGGCTTTGGCAAGCATGAGGACGCCGACCTGCGCGGCCGCGGGCTGGACCTTGTCACAATCAAGCGTGACTATGAGTGCATGAAGTGGATCGGCGCGAACTGCTTCCGCACCAGCCATTACCCCTATGCCGATGAGATGTACCAGATGGCCGATGAAGAAGGCTTCCTGATTATTGACGAAGTGCCCGCCGTCGGTTTCATGGAAAGCACGATGAACTTCCTGGCAGCCAATCAGGGCACCGGCAAGAAGGTTGGCTTCTTTGAAAAGGACACCACCCCGCAGCTGCTGGAAAACCACAAGCAGGCCCTGACCGAGATGATCACCCGCGACAAAAACCACGCCTCGGTCATTGCGTGGAGCATCCTGAACGAGCCCCAGTGCACCAGCGATGGCACCGAAGCCTACTTCAAGCCGCTGTTCGACCTGGCGCATGAGCTTGACCCGCAGAAGCGCCCGCGCACCTACGCCGTTGTTATGATGAGCCTGCCCAACACCAGCAAAGGCCAGCAGTTCGCTGATTTCATCAGCCTGAACCGCTACTATGGCTGGTATGTCATGGGTGGCAACGGCATTGTGGACGCCGAAGCTGCATTCCGCAAGGAGCTGGATGGCTGGGCCCAGGTGCTCAACGGCCGCCCGATGATCTTTACCGAATACGGCGCCGATACCCTGCCGACGGAGCACAAACTGCCCAGCGTGATGTGGAGCCAGGAATACCAGAACGAGTATCTGGATATGAACCACCGCGTCTTTGATTCCTATGACTTCATCCAGGGCGAGCTGGTTTGGAACTTTGCAGACTTCCAGACGACCGAAGGCATCATGCGTGTCAACGGCAACAAGAAGGGCATCTTCACCCGCCAGCGCCAGCCGAAGGACGCCGCCTTCAATTTCCGCGCCCGCTGGACTTCCCTGCCTGATGGCTACAAAGGCTAAGGAAACGCGGGTACAGCCAAACATGGTTTGATCCGCCCCAGCGGAGGAGTTTTGGGCTCCTCCGCTGGGCTTTGGTTTAAGAATACGCACTCTCACCGGAAAATTCAAACGAAAGCGAGGTTTTTCCCTATGGCCCCCAAAGCATCCCAAACATTCCGCCGAGTCAAAAACCCGAACGGCGCCTGTGTCAGCACCGTAAGCCGCACGCTGATTGAGCAGGACGGCCTGACCTTCAAAGACATCGACGGCAGCGGCGTGGTCAGCGCTGTGAACGACTGGCGCCTGCCTGCCGCCGAGCGCGCCAAGGCCTATGCCAAAACCCTTACCATCCACGAAAAAATCGCCCAGCTCTTTGTGGCCGATTGGCGGATGGCCAAATACCCCGGCGCCGGCCCGAACGCCCCCAAAATTGAAAACCCGGTTTACGATGAAACCGGCGTGCTGGACGAGACCGAATGCGATGCCGAGACCATCTTTGGCAAACAGCATCTGATCGGCACGACCCAGATGCTCAAAGAAAATTTCTACCGCCATGTCATTCTGCGCGCCAACGCCACCCCGACCGACCTGGCCGACTGGATCAACCAGGTCAATGCCGTGTGCGAGGAATGCGACCACTTTATCCCGATGTCGGCAACCTCCAACTCCCGCAATGAAAACGGCGAACTGGTGTACGGCATGAACGATGCGTTCGGCGTTCTGGCCACCTGGCCCGGCACGCTGGGCATTGCGGCCGCTGTCAAGGGTACCGGCCGAATTGATATTATTGACAAGTTTGCCGATACCATCCGGCGCGAATGGAATGCGTGCGGCATGCGCAAGGGCTACATGTACATGGCCGACACGGTCACCGACCCGCGCTGGCAGCGCACCTACGGCACCTTTGGTGAGGACCCGACCCTGATCAGCGAAATTATGCGCCACCTGATTCCCGGCATCCAGGGCAAGCCGGATGGCGTGGCCAAGGACGGCGTGGCCGTAACAACCAAGCATTTCCCGGGCGGCGGCGCGCGTGAAAACGGTTTTGACCCGCATTACGCAGCCGGCCAGTGGAACGTGTACGCCACCGAAGGCAGCCTGGAAAAATACCACCTGCCGCCGTTCCAGGCCGCAGTGGACTGCGCGACCTCCTCGATTATGCCCTATTATTCGAAGCCTTCGGCCGGGAAGAGCGCCCCTCAGAAAGACCCTGCCGGCAATGTAATTGATTTTGCCCCGTACGGATTTGCCTACAACAAGTATTTCATTGATACGATTCTGCGCGGCCAGATGGGCTTCAAGGGATATATCAACTCTGACTCAGCTATTACCCGCAACATGGCCTGGGGCGTTGAGATGCTGGACGTCGCCGAGCGCGTCGGCTTTGCGATCAACAACGCCGGCGTGGACATCATCAGCGGCATGTTTGATGTGGAAGCCGCCCAAGAGGCGTACAACCGCAGCAAGAACGGCTATTATGACACCCACCCGGTGCCCGAAGGTTTTACCGTCGATCAAATTGTGCTGACGGACGAAGCGCTGGACCGCGCAGTGACCCGCACACTGACCGAGATGTTTGAAGTTGGCATGGTGGACGACCCGTATCGCGACCCGGTCGAAGCGGAAGAAGTTGTCGCCAACAAGGCCGACTGGGACGAAGCCGCCCGCGTACACCGCGAAAGCGTTGTGCTGCTGAAAAACGACGGCACCCTGCCGCTGACCAACGAAAAGCTGGCCGGCAAAAAGATCTACGCCGAAGCGTTCCACAAAGATCCGCGCCTGTCTGAGCAGTCCACCGCCAAACTGCGCGCGCTGCTGGAAGAACTGACTCTGACCGACGACCCGGCCGAAGCGGATTACGCGCTTGTGTTTGTGGCGCCGCAATCGGGTGCTTATTTCAACGCAACGCCCGGTTATCTGGAACTGGACCTGTGCGAAGGCAAGACGGTGCACAATGTGGACGAGGAAGGCCGCCCCGCTCCCGAAACCCATGAGGAGACCACCGTAACCGGCATGGGCCGGATTTCTGAAATTGCCAAGATCGTCCATGACCGGGGCGGCAAGGTGATCGCGAACCTGAACTTCACGCTGGCCTGGCAGGTTGGCAACCTGGAGCCGCTTTGCGACGCGCTGACCGCCGGCTTCGATACTTACCCCGAAGCCACGCTGGACGTGATCTGCGGCAGCTTTGCGCCGGTTGGCTGCCTGCCGCTGACCCTGCCGCGCGGTGACGATGTGCTGGCTGTGAATGCCGAGGGCGTCTGCATCAGCCCCAATGATGTGCCCGGCTATGACAAGGATCAATATATGCCGGATTCCTTGAAGGACGAAAACGGCAAGGCATACGCGTACCGCGATGCGGCCGGCAACTATTACGAATATGGGTTTGGCTTGCGGTATTGATTGCCGCGGCTGACACCGCTTTTCACCTGTTGTATACGATGGGGCGGCCGCAAGGGCTGCCCCATCGCCTTTACCGGGAAAATTCAGTGAAAGGGGCGGTTTCCCATGTCAGGGACCTCCACTGTAAACAAAGATATGGGCATCGGCAGCGTGCGCAGCTGGATGGTGCAGCTGGCTCTGCCCGCAGTCGTAGCGCAGATCATCAATCTGCTGTACAACATTGTTGACCGAATTTACATTGGTCACCTGCCAGAAGTTGGCGCTACCGCCCTGACCGGCGTAGGATTGTGCATGCCGATCCTGATCCTGCTCAACGCCTTCGCCATGCTGTGCGGTTCTGGCGGCGCCCCCCGCGCAGCCATTGCAATGGGCCAGCAAGATAATAACCAGGCCGAACGCATTATGGGCAACTGCATGGCAGCCCTGCTGGGCCTGGCCGTGGTTCTGACCATTGTATTTTATGCCGCAGCCCCGCAACTGCTTGTTTGGTTTGGCGCCAGTGAAGCAACCCTGCCCTATGCGTTGGAATACACCCGCATCTATGTGCTGGGCAGTGTGTTTGTGCTGCTGGTGATGGGGATGAACCCATTTGTGACCACACAGGGCTTTGCCAAGTTCAGCATGATGACGACGGTGATCGGCGCCGTGTGCAACATTGTACTGGACCCCATCCTGATCTTCGGCTTTAAGATGGGGGTTGCCGGCGCCGCCATCGCAACCGTTTTCAGCCAGGGCGTCAGCGCCGTCTGGGTTCTTTGGTTTTTGTGCGGCAAGCGTACCATCCTCAAGCTCCGGCGGCGTTATCTTCGGTTGGAACCTGGCATTATCCTTCCCTGTCTGGCCCTGGGCGTTTCTTCGTTTGTGATGGTTGCGACCGAAAGCATTCTCAACATCAGTTTTAACGCAAGCCTTTCGCGCTATGGCGGCGACATTGCCGTAGGCGCCATGACGATCATCACCAGCGTCAACCAGCTTATTTCCATGCCGGTTTCCGGTGTGTGCCAGGGTGGACAGCCGCTGATCAGTTACAATTACGGCGCCGGACAGAAAAAGCGGGTCAAGGAAGCGTTCCGCTGCCAGTTTATTACCTGTGTGGTATATGCGGTAGGCTTCTGGGCGCTTGTGATGCTGGTTCCTCAGCTCTTTGCACGGGTGTTCAGCAACGATACCGAACTGATTTCCTATACAGTTTGGGCCATGCGGATTTATATGCTCGGCATCTTCTCAACCGGTTTCCAGGTGGCCTGCCAGCAAAGTTTTGTCGCACTGGGCCAGGCAAAAGTCAGCCTTTTGCTTGCCTGCCTGCGTAAGTTGATCCTGCTGATCCCCCTGATCTTTATTCTGCCGCAATTCATGCCGAACAAGGTTTTGGCGGTCTTTTTGGCCGAGCCTATCAGCGATATTCTGGCCGCAATCGTCACTGTCATCACCTTCCTGACCCGGTTTGACCGGATTCTCGCGCACGGGCCTTCTTCGGCCGCCATACACGACGAAGAGGCGCACGGATAACAGCACCGGCAGACAATCCGCCGACAGACACAAAGGGAGAGCCCGCGCGGGGCTCTCCCTTTTGCTTTACTTTGGGCTTTACAACGACATCTGTTCGGCCGCATCGCTCTGCTTGAGCAGCGCGCCGGCGGCCGGCAGCGTACGCACGCGATAACGGTGCTCGTCGGCCAGTTCAAGGCCGGCGGCCGGGCGCACCTTGGCGATGCGGGCGTTTTTCTTGAGATTGACAACGTTGACGCCGGCGGTATCCCGGGTTGTCTTTTCAGGGATCAGCGCGCTGCCAACCAGCAAAAGCCGGGTGGTGGCAGGGCCGGCCGCTATGAAGATTGCCAGTTCGGCTTCCTCGCCCATCTGCAGCATGGCAGCAAGCTCAGCCTTATCGCTGTAGGCTTTGAGCAGTTTGCGGCGGTTCTGCTTGGTCTGGTAGCTTGCCAGCGGCACCTTGGCACACTTGCCGTTCTGGAAGAAGAAGAGCATATGCCCGCTGTAGTCGGCGGTCACCGCCATGAACAGCGGGAACTCACCATCCTCCATACCAAGCGTCGTCGCGACATAATCGCCGAGCACACTCGCCTTGGTATCGCCGAACTCCGCTGCACGGGTTTTATACACCTGGGCATGGTTGGTGAAGAAGAGCAGTTCGGTGTTGTTGGTTGCTTCACAGGTGTAGGCGATCTCGTCGCCGTCCTTGAGTTTCTGCTCACCCGACATCCGAAGGCTCTGCGGGGTGATCTTTTTGAAGTAGCCTTCTTTCGTGAAGAAGAGATGCACCGGGTAATCGGGGGTCTCGGCCTCCACCTCATCGGCTGTGTCATCCGGCAGGTCGTAGAGGATTTCGCAGCGGCGGGGTTTGCCATACTTTTTGGCCACCGCACCGAGCTCCTCCATGATAATACGGCGCACGCGGGCCGGGCGGCTGAGGATATCCTCCAGATCGGCAATCTCCTTCTCGAGCGCTTCGATCTCATCGGTGCGCTTGAGGATGTATTCCCGGTTGAGGTGGCGCAGCTTGATTTCAGCCACATATTCGGCCTGGACTTCGTCAATGCCGAACCCGATCATCAGGTTGGGCACAACCTCCGCTTCCTCAGCCGTCTCCCGCACAATGCGGATGGCTTTGTCGATATCGAGCAAAATCGCTTCCAGGCCGCGCAGCAGGTGCAGCCGCTTCTGCTTGCCCTGCAGATCGTGGTAAGTGCGGCGGCGCACGCACTCAGTGCGGAAGGCGATCCACTCGGTCAAAATGCCGCGCACGCCGAGCACCCGCGGCTGGCCGCCGATCAGCAGATTGAAGTTGCAGGCGAAGGAATCCTCGAGCGGGGTTGCCTTGAACAGGCGCGCCATGAGCTTGTCGGGGTCCTGGCCACGCTTGAGGTCGATGGTCAGTTTGAGACCATTCAGGTCGGTCTCGTCCCGCATATCGCTGATTTCGCGGATCTTGCCGGCCTTGACAAGTTCGGTGATCTTATCCATGACCGCCTCGACCGTCGTCGTGGGCGGGATGCGGGTGATATCGATGCAGTTGTTGGTCTTGTCATACTGCCAAACCGCCCGCACCCGCACGCTGCCGCGGCCGTTTTCGAGCACATTGCGCATCTCGGCCGCATCGTAGAGGATGGTACCGCCGCCGACAAAATCCGGCGCCGGCAGAATCTGCATAAGATCGGCGTCAGGGTCTTTCATCAGCGCGATCGTTGCGTTGCAGAGCTCAGTCAGGTTGAAGGAGCAGATGTTGGAGGCCATACCGACCGCGATGCCTAAAGTGTTGTTGGCCAGGATTGTCGGGAAGGTAACCGGCAGCAGCGTAGGCTCAGTGGTGGTGCCGTCATAGTTTGGAACAAAATCCACGGTATCTTTGTCGATATCGCCGAAGAGTTCCTCACAGACCGGTTCGAGCTTGGCCTCGGTATACCGGGCGGCCGCATAAGCCATATCCCGGCTGTACGCCTTGCCGAAGTTGCCCTTGGAATCGACATAGGGCACAAGCAGACTCTCGTTCGAGCGGCCCATGCGCACCATCGTATCGTAGATGGCGGCGTCTCCGTGGGGGTTCAGCCGCATCGTCGCGCCGACGATGTTCGCGCTTTTGGTACGCCCGCCTTTGAGCAGCCCATGCCGTACATCGTATAGAGCAGCTTGCGGTGGGCCGGCTTGAATCCATCAATCTCGGGCAATGCGCGGGATACGATGACGCTCATCGCATAGGGCATATAGTTGGTTTCGAGGGTATCGGTGATCGGGGTTTCGATGACCTCTCCGGCCGAGAGGATCTCGACATTATCGCCGAGCTGCGGCCGGGCGGGTATAACTTTCTTTTCGCGTCGTTTTGCCATGCTTGTTCCTCCCTTGACCAATCAGGACACGTCGAGATCGTCAAGATATTCGGCGCCGTGCTCTGCGATGTGCTCCTTGCGGCCCTGGAGGTTATCCCCCAGCAGCAGGTCAAACACCTCGGCCGTGCGCTGGGCGTCGGTGGGCAGCACCTTGATCAGGCGGCGGCTTTCGGGGCTCATCGTGGTCAGCCACATCATCTCGGGGTCGTTCTCGCCCAAGCCTTTCGAGCGCTGAATCGTGTACTTTTCCCCTTCAATCCGGCGCAGGATGTCGGTTTTTTCGGGTTCGGTATAGGCGAAATAGGTCTTGTTTTTTGTGTTGATCTCATACAGCGGGCTCTCGGCAATGTAGACATAGCCTTTCTGGATCAAAGTCGGGGTCAGGCGGTAAAGCATCGTGAGCACAAGGGTACGGATCTGGTAACCGTCAACGTCGGCGTCGGTACAGATGACGATTTTATTAAACCGCAGGTTGTCGAGGTTGAAGGTCGCGAGATCCTTGTTGTGCGAACCGCCAAGCTCCACCCCGCAGCCCATGACCCGGATCAGGTCGGTGATGATTTCAGACTTGAAAATGCGGCTGTAATCGGCTTTCAGGCAGTTGAGGATCTTGCCGCGGATCGGCATGATGGCCTGGAACTCGGAATCACGGCTCTGCTTGACCGCGCCCATGGCCGAATCGCCCTCGACGATGTAGAGTTCGCGGCGGGCGGCGTCCTTGGTGCGGCAATCGACAAACTTCTGCACCCGGTTGGCCAGATCCATCTGTTGGGTGATATTTTTCTTGATCGAGATGCGGGCCTTCTCAGCGTGTTCGCGGCTCTGCTTGTTGATGAGCACCTGCTTGCAGGCTTTTTCGGCTTCGTCAGGGTGTTCGATGAAATAGACCTCGAGCTGATGCTTGAGGAAATCGGTCATGGCCTGGGCCACAAACTTGTTGGTAATCGCCTTTTTGGTCTGGTTTTCGTAGCTTGTGCGGGTCGAAAAGCTCGATGAGACAAGGATCAGGCAATCCTGCACATCGGCGAAGGTGATCGCGCTCTCGTTTTTTTTGTACAGCCCCTTCTGCTTGAGCCAGGCGTTGATCTGGTTGACAAAGGCAAGCCGCACTGCGCGGTCCGGGCTGCCGCCGTGCTCGAGCCAGCTCGAGTTGTGGTAGTATTCCAGCGTCTGGTTCTGGTTGGAAAAGCAGAACGCAACGTTCATCTTGACCTGGTAATCAGGCTGGTCGGCGCGATCGCGGCCGGTGGCCGAGCCCGCGCAGGCGTGCACCGGCGTGAGCGAGGTTTCACCCGCCAGCTCAGCCACATGGTCGACGATGCCGTTTTCATAATAGTAGGAGACCTTCTCCGCCCGCTCACCCGATCGATCGTTGAAAATAAGGGTCACGCCGGCGTTGACGATGGCCTGGCGGCGCAGCATATCCCGGAAGGTATCGGGACTGACTGCGATATCGGTAAAGACCTCGGTATCCGGCAGCCAGCGCACAACCGAACCGGTACGCCGGCCTGTATAGGCTTCCTTTTTCAGTCCGCCGACATTCTCACCTTTTTTGAAGTCAAGGTGATAGTGGTAGCCGTCGCGATAGATATCGGCGGTCATCCAGGCGCTCGCGTACTGGGTAGCGCACAGGCCCAGACCGTTGAGGCCGAGGGCGAAATCGTAGGTACCGCTTCCCTCTCCGTATTTGCCGCCGGCGTACAGCTCACAGAACACGAGATCCCAGTTCCAACGCTGTTCGGCCTTGTTGTAATCGACCGGGATACCGCGGCCGAAGTCCTCGACCTCGACGCTGTGGTCATCGAAGAGGGTGACGTTGATGCGGTCGCCGTGGCCGTCGCGCGCTTCGTCGATCGAGTTCGAGATGATCTCAAAGATCGAATGGGCGCAGCCTTCCACCCCGTCGGAGCCGAAGATGACAGCCGGGCGCTTGCGCACCCGGTCTGCGCCCTTGAGCGCCTTGATACTTTCGTTGCCGTAAACCTCTTTTTTTGCCATGCGGCGTCCTACCCCCTTGGGTCGTTCTCTGCAATCGTTTCTCTGCAATATTTTGCGCGTAACTATAATTAAACCATAAGTTGGAAGGTTTTGTCAATGACCGGGCCGCAAAATCAACAACCATCAGTTGTTTTTTTGCTGCTGTACACACGCAAAAACAACGGCCGGGCGCCGCCCGGCCGCTGCCTGTTTGAGATGTGCCTTTTCTTCAGTTTTGTTTGAGCCGGCTCGGTTCCGGCAGATAGATCGATACTTCGCCGCATTGCGGGCAGATCGCCACGCAGGGTTTTCCGATCCGGCCGCCGAAGAGCTTGCCGGCATCGTTCGAAAGGACAAGGCCGTAACCGGCCCCTTCGACCTTGAGATCGCAGTTTTCTTGCATTGCGGCGCCGCAGCGCAGACAGGTACGCATGGTTTCCTCCTTTACAATTCACGGTTGTATTTGACGTGGTAATAGATGTTGATACCGACGACGAGCAGGTACGCCCCCACCAGCAGCAGGATCACAGCAAGATCGACCCGCATCAGGGCAAAGCAGAGCATGAGCGCGCTGAAAATGTAGAGCGAGGCGTCGTAGGCGCGCGCCTTGGCGCGGTCGGCAATCGTGCGGTTGCGCTCGTCCTGCTGCTCGATCCGCAGGCGCTTCTCGATCGCGGGGTCGCCTTCCACCGCGCGGCGCTTGAGCAGCTCCCCGGCGCCCCAGCCGAACACGCCAGTGCCAATGCCGAGCATCACATACGGCAGCGGCGTTTCGATGCTTGCCGGCGCCAGGCGCAGCAGTGCAAGGCCGGCGACCGCCACGGCCAGGCCGAGCAGGGTCAGGATTGCATATTTGTGTTTCATCGGGTTACGCCTCCTCATAGATAAAGATTTCTTCAATCGGCAGATCAAAATAGCGGGCGATTTTGAAGGCCAGCAGGATGGACGGGTTGTATCGGCCGTTTTCCAGTGAGCCGATTGTCTGGCGGGATACCTCCAGTGCCTCTGCCAGCTGTTCCTGGTTGATGCCGCGCTGTTTGCGCAATTCCTCAAGGCGGTTTTTCATCGCGCCCTCCTCTCTGAACGGGTTGGGGGCATTTTCTTTCTCAGAATGGAAAGTAAGCTTTCCATCCTTGCCTATAGTATAGCATACCGGCAGAAAATGTCAAGCACGCTTTCCATTTGATATGCAAAAAACAGCCGGCATTCAAACCGGCTGTCAAAAAAGCGGGCGTTACCCCATCATACTGAAGAAATCCACCTGACTGGTCTCAGGCAAGTTTCCGAGCGCACCGACACTGCGGAGGTTATCAAAAATCGACTGCGATACCCCCGAAGCCTGTTGCAGCTCTTCAATCGAGATATATTCCTGCCCGTGGATCGTAGCTTCCTCCAGCGCAATCGCAGCGCTTTCACCCAGTCCACGCAGCGCCGTAAAAGGCAGGCGCACCTTGCCGTCCTCCACCAGATATTTGCTTGCGCGGCTTTTGCCGAGCTCAATCGGCAAAAACTGGCAGCCGCGCTGCAGCATCTCGTTTTCCAGCTGCAGGCTGACAAGGGCGTCGTCGTCTTTGGCGGTGCGTTCCTCTTTGGGAATACGCTCGTTGTCACGCAGGTGTTCTTTGGCAACCCGCACGCCGCCGACGGCGGCCTCGTAGTCGATATCGGCGCCGCGGACGGTGAAGTAGACCGCGTAGAATACAGCCGGGTGGTAGACTTTGAACCACATGAGCCGGATGGCCGCCATCAGATAGGCCACGGCGTGGGCTTTGGGGAACATATACTTGATCTTGCGGCAAGATTCAATGTACCAATCCGGCACATCATGCTCCCGCATCGTTTCCTCCCAGCCGGGCTGGAAGCCGCCCTTCGCGACCTTCCCCTTGCGCACGGCCTCCATGATGTCGAAGGCAGTTTTAGGCGCAAGACCCTTGCGCAGCAGGTAGAGCATGATACTGTCGCGGCAGCCGATCACCTCGGCGATCGTGCAGGTTTTGGAGCGGATGAGTTCGTCGGCGTTGTTGGTCCAGACATCGGTGCCGTGGGAAAGGCCGGAAATCTGAATCAGCTCCGAAAAATTCTTGGGCTGGGCGTCAAGCAGCATCTGACGCACAAAGTTGGTACCCATTTCAGGGATGCCAAAGGTGCCGGTCTGGCTGCCGATCTGCTCCGGCGTGACGCCGAGCGCCTCGGTCGAAGTGAGCAGGCTGTAGACCTTGGGGTCGTTCATCGGCACCGAGTCGATCGGGATGCCGGAGTATTCCTCAAAATACTTATAGAAGGTCGGCACATCGTGCCCAAGCTCGTCAAGCTTGAGCAGCGTATCGTGCAGATATTTGAATTCGAAGTGGGTGGTCAGCAAACCGCCCTTGACGTCGTCGGCCGGGTGCTGGATCGCGCAGAAATCGTAGATATCGAAGGTATCCGGCACAACGACCATGCCGCCCGGGTGCTGGCCGGTCGTCCGCTTGACGCCGGTGCAGCCGATGCACAGGCGGTTTTCCTCGGCGCGGTTGACGGTGCGGCCGCGTTCCTCGAGGTACTTTTTGACATAGCCGTAGGCGGTTTTATCCTGCAAACCCGAGACGGTACCCGCCTTAAAGACGTTCTCCTTGCCGAAGAGTTCCTCGGTATAGCGGTGGACGTTCGACTGGTACATACCCGAGAAGTTCAGGTCGATATCAGGCTCCTTATCACCATAGAAACCGAGGAAGGTTTCGAACGGGATGTCATGGCCATCCATAACCATCGGGGTACCGCAGACCGGGCAGCGCTTGTCCGGCAAGTCGAAACCGTCCATCGTAACGCCGTCATCAATCCATTCACTGTGCTGACATTCGGGGCACAGGTAGTGCGGCGGCATACTGTTGACTTCCGAAATGCCGGCAAAGTGAGCCACGGCCGAGGAGCCGACCGAGCCGCGGCTGCCGACCTGGTAACCGCCGGCGTTCGAAAACGCCACGAGCTTGACCGCAATGACATAGAGAACCGCGTACCCGTGGCCGCAGATTGAATCAAGCTCCTTTTTGAGCCGCTTTTGCATGATATCGGGCACCGGGTTGCCGTACCCGCTGCGGGCGTGTTCCCAGGTGCCGGAGCGCAGCTGCTCCTCCGCGCCGGGGATCGAGGGCGGGTAGGTTCCCTTGGGGATGGCCCGCAGGTTGCCGTCAATCGTGGCGGCTACCTTGTTCGGGTTGGTCACCACAACCTCAAACGCCTTTTCCTTGCCCAGATAGCTGAAATCTTCCAGCATATCCTGGGTGGTGCGGTAATACAGCGGGGCCTGGTTGTCGGCATCCTTAAAACCGTTGCCGGCCTGCAGGATCGCACGGTACGCTGCATCCTCCGGTTCCTGAAAATGGACATCGCCGGTTGCAATAACCGGTTTGTGCAGCTCTTCACCGAGGGCGACAACGGTGCGGTTGAACTTCTTGATTGTCTCAAACGATTCGACCTGGCCGTTGCGCACCATAAACTCATTGTTGCCGAGCGGCTGGATTTCCAGCAGGTCATAGTAATCGGCAATGCGCAACAGTTCATCGTGGCTTTTGCCTGCCACAATCGCCCTGTAAAGCTCGCCGGCTTCACAGGCTGAGGAGAGGATCAGCCCCTCGCGGTACTGGTTGAGCAGGCTGCGCGGTACACGCGGCTTTTTGAAGAAATACTTGGTGTGCGCTTCACTGACAATGCGGTACAGGTTTTTGAGCCCGGTCTGGTTTTTGACCAAGATAATCAGGTGATAATATTTCTTTTTCAGCACCTCTTTGTTGCCGCCCAGACCGGTGTTGATCTCCTCCACCGTTCGGATCTCTTTTACTTCGAGGTCTTCCAGCATCTTTTCAAAGATACGGGCCAGTGCCATCGCGTCATCCACCGCGCGGTGATGGTTGAAAGGCGGAATTTCAAGATGCTTGTTGATTGTATCCAGCTTATAGTTGTGCAGCCCGGGATAAAGCGCCTGGCCCATCGGCAGCGTATCAATATAGGTGTTCGAAAAATCGACGCCGGCCCGTTCGCCCGCACGCCGGATAAAGAGCATATCAAAGCTGCTGGCATTGTGGGCAACCAGGATGTGATCCCCACAGAATTCCTTGAATTGGCGGATCGCTTCCTCCGGGCTGGGGGCGTCTGCCACCATCGCATCGTTGATGCCGGTCAGCTCCACGACCCGCGCCGGGATCGGCCGGCCGGGGTTGACGAAGGTGCCAAACTTCTTTTCTTCGTTGATCTTACCATTCTCAACAAAGACCGCGCCGATTTCGGTCAGGCGGTCGCTGTTGGGGTCCAGGCCAGTCGTTTCGGTATCGAAAATAACGAAGCTGCCTGAAATCGGCATCCGGGCTTTGCCGTACACCGTCGGCACCATATCGTCAACAAAATAAGCCTCACAGCCATAGATCAGTTTGAAATCAGGGTCTGCTTTATGGATATCGTCGGTTGCCAGCATCGCCTCGGGATAGCCCTGGCAGACGCCGTGATCGGTGATCGCGATCGCACGGTGCCCCATGCGGTGGGCCAGCCGCACCACCTTACCAGGGTCGCAGAAGCCGTCCATCGAGCTCGATTTGGTGTGCAGGTGCAGCTCAACCCGTTTCTGCCCTTCGGGCGCGGTATCCTGGCGGGGCATACGCTCCACCTGCAGCACATCATAGGGCAGCAGCACATAATCGCGCTCGTATTTATCGTAGGTATAGTTGCCGCGCACAATCAGGGTGGTGCCAGGTTTGAGGCCCTCCCACTTGGACATATCCTCGCCTTCGTCGCCGAGGACTTTGAGGTTGATCGAGCCGTTGTAATCGGTAATCGAAGTGAAATAAATCTTGCGGCGGTTGCCTTTCACCTCGGTAGCAAACACATCGCCCCAGACCGTGACCTTGCCGCCGTCGCCCAGGTCGTTGAGCGGGCGCAGATCGGCCGGCTTGAACGCCTTGCCGTGGAACACCTTGGCCGGCTTGGCCGCCAGCGCAAGCCCATCGATCGTAAAGGGCGCGACCTCTTCTTTGGCTTTAAACTGCACGGCGGGAACCTTCTCGGCCACCCGGCGTTCCAGGGCTGCCTCATCCAGCGGCGCCGCAACATCCTGCATACGCACAATCGGCAAAGAACCCGTGCGTTCCTGAATCAGTTCAGCCAGGTGGCGCGGAAACTCAACACTTTCCAGAATCGTCCGCCCGGCGTTGACCCGCACGGTCAGCCCATCGGGCTCAAACGCAACCGGCTGCTCCCGGTCCAGAAAACCGTTGACCGGCATTCCCTGGCCTTTAAGCTCTTCAATCATCAATTTCACCGAATCCGGCGTAATGGATGCATAGTTGAAGTAGTTTTTCAGCGTCAGCTCATAGCCGGCAAACAGAACCTGCAGGGACGCCAAAAGACGCCCGCTCAGCGCCGTATCAAGCGGGTCGGCGCTGCGCAGGCTGATCACCACCTTGCGGGCGGTGCGGTACAGTTCTACCCGTTCCACCACCACGTTGCCAAACGCAGCGGTAAACTGGGTATCGGCCGTGAACTGCGGCCAGACTTCGGTAACATACGGTTTCAACTTGGTTCCTCTTTATTCGGTTTGTAGCGTTGCGTCAAAGTTTGTAGATTTCCTCAACAAACTGACCGACAATATCGCCCCGGAGCATGCGGACTTTTTCCCCCCGCACAAAGAGCAGCGCGCAGTCTTTGCCGCCTGCAATGCCGATGTCGGCGTCGCTGGCTTCCCCCGGGCCATTGACAATGCAGCCCATAATGGCAATCTTAAGCGGCTTTTTGAAGCCGTCGGCCCGCAGCCGGTCTTCCACCTGTTTGGCAATTTCCATCATCGGGTATTGGGTGCGGCCGCATGTCGGGCAGCTGATGATCTCAGGCCCGGCCACCGCATAACCGACCGCGCGCAGAATATCATACCCGGCGTACACCTCGTTTTCAGGTTCATCGGTCAGGCTGACCCGCAGCGTATCGCCGATGCCTTCCAGCAGCAGCCCGCCGATCCCCATGCCGGATTTGATCAACCCCATCCGGTTGCCGCCGGCTTCGGTCACGCCGACATGCAGCGGATAATCGGTCTGTGCCGAGAGCATCCGGTAGGCTGCCATCATACGCGGCACATTTGAGGATTTGATTGAAATGACAATGTTGGTAAAATCATGCTTTTCAAGCAGCCGGACATGGTACAGCGCGCTTTCGACCATCGCCTCGGGCACAGGGGCGCCGTATTTGGCCAAAATATGCTTTTCGAGGCTGCCGCCGTTGACCCCGATGCGGATCGGGATGTTTTTAGCGTTGCAGGCGTCGGCCACCGCCTTGACACGGTCGTCGTCCCCGATGTTGCCAGGGTTGATGCGGATTTTATCGGCGCCGGCATCAATCGCCGCAAGGGCAGCCTTGTAATCAAAATGGATATCAGCCACAACCGGAATCTCGACCGCATCCTTGATTGCCGAAACCACCGCGGCGTCAGCCGGCGTCGGCACCGTCACCCGCACGATCTGGCAGCCTGCGGCGGCTACGCGGCGGGCCTGGGCAACATTTCCGGCGATATCTTCAACCGGAATGTTGAGCATGGTCTGCACCGCAATTGGGTTGTTTCCGCCGATCGTGATATTGCCGATGCGGACCGTCCGTTTGACTTTGCGTGTCATCGTGCCACACTCCTTTATTTTTCAGTGTTTCTTCAGGTTGCCCCCTTCCGCCGCCACGCTCAGAAAATTCTGGAAACGTCCGAAAAGGTAACCATAATCATCAGCATAAACAGCGCAATCAGCCCGGCCGCATTGATGCCGGCCTGAATCCGCGCCGGTACCGCACGCCCGCTTAAACCTTCTATCGCAAGGAAGTTCAGCTTGCAGCCGTCCAGCCCCGGGATCGGCAATAAATTGAAGATCCCGATATTGATTGTGATCAGCGCCGCCAGGCTTAGCACATCCTGCCAGCCATACTGCACGGCCTGGCTGATTGTGCTGACCACCCCCACCGGCCCGGACAGCTGGTTTATACTGACCCGTCCGGTGACCATATCGGCAAAGCCGCGCAAAATAGCCCGGGCATAGTAGGCAAAATACCGCGCAGCCCAGGCTGTAACCGTGCGCGGAGATTTTGCAATACCATACACCTGGAAATCCAGCACCATTGTCGTGCTGCCATCCTCCGCCGTTGCGGAATCAAAATGAACCGCCGGCAGCTGAACAAGCTCACGATCACGGATGACCGTCATCGAAGCCGTATAGTCCTGGGTACGCTGCAGTTCGTAGATAATATCCTCCGCTACAAAGCACGGTTTTCCGTTGACCGCCACAATCTCGTCCCCGGCCTGCAGACCGCTTACCGCACTGGCCGGGTTATCGCCAAGAAAATCGTAAACCACGCAGCTTGTAATGGCTTTCTGTCCGCACAAAAAGACGATGAGCACAAAGTAACCAAGCACAAAATTCATCAGAGCGCCGCACAGAATCACAAAAAAGCGCTGCCAGGGGGTTGCCTCGTCAAAATATTTGCCCTGTACCGCCGTGGGCAGTACCGGTGCGTGCCTGTCATACGGACGATGCCCCGGCCGCGGCGGTTCGTCCGGGTTTTCGGTTTCGCTTTCTTCCACGGTGTTTTCTTCCCCTGGCATCGCATTATACCCGCCAACCGGGAAAAGCCGCACGCTGTACCGGGTGCCATTTTTTACCCGCGTCCACACCGCCGGGCCGAAACCGATAGAGAATTCCTGCACATAGATACCGCAGCGCCGGGCCGCCAGGAAGTGGCCCGCCTCATGCACAAGCACTACAGTACCAAAAACCAAAACCGCAACAACCCCTGTCAGAAGGACTGTGAGCATAGGCACCTCATCTCATTGTTCATTGCCCGCCCTGTCAAAGGTGGGCGCGTACATAGGCGCGGGCCGCAGCATCGCAGGCCCAGACATCATCCAACGTATAACTGCCGCCAAAGCTGTCGCTGTCCACCACGCCTTCAACCAGGCGGCCAATATCCAAAAAGCCGATCTCATCCTGCAGGAAAAGGCGCACGGCCTCCTCATTCGCACCGTTTGCCGCGCAGGGGGCCAGCCCGCCCTTTCGGATCGCCTTTTTGCAGGCAGCCAGGCAGCGGAAGGTTTCCTCATCTGCAACGCCAAAACTCAGCGAGGTCAGCGTGGCAAAATCAAGTTCCGGCGCAGGGCTCGGCAGACGATCCGGCCAGGTCAGCGCGTATTGGATCGGAATACGCATATCCGGCGCGCCGAGCTGGGCAATGACCGAATTGTCGGCAAACTGCACGGCTGAATGAATGACGCTTTCCCGCTGGACCACAATCTGAATTTTGTCTTCCGGCAGACCAAACAGCCAGACAGCCTCAATCAATTCCAGCCCTTTGTTCATCAGGGTGGCTGAGTCAATGGTGATTTTGGCACCCATATTCCAGTTTGGATGTTTGAGCGCGTCTTCTTTCTTTTTGCCTGCCAGCTGCGCCGTTTTAAGGCCATAAAACGGCCCGCCTGATGCGGTCAGCAGAATTTTGGTCAACCGTTTGGCAGCGTGCTGGTCCTGCAGGCACTGGAAGATCGCGCTGTGTTCGCTGTCCACCGGCAGCAGGTGTACGCCGTGCCGTCGCACCGCATCGGTGACAAGGTGTCCGCCGGTGACCAGGCTTTCTTTGTTGGCACGCGCCAGGTCGTGTCCGCTCTCAATGGCCGCAAGCGAAGCCCCCAACCCCGCAATACCGACCACTGCGTTCAGCACCACGTCAGGGCCCTCCATCGCCGCAAGGGCGCGCAGACCTTCCGCTCCTTTGAGCAGCTGCGGCGCATCGGCCACACCCGCAAGGGCAGCAGCCAGTTTTTCATAGGCATCCGGGTCCACCACCGCAACATAGCGCGGACGGAACTCAGCAATCTGGGCCAGAAGCCGGTCCACGCTGCGGTTGGCGGCCAGGCCGAACACCGTATACCCGTGCATCCGGGCAACATCCAGGCTTTGGGTCCCGATCGAACCGGTAGACCCCAGCAGAGTGATCGTTTTGCTCATAAGTCCTTATCCCCTTTTGGTCTGCGGTTCAGCGCGCAATCAGGTAAAAGAAGGAGCGCACCGCAATCGATACAAATGGCGCAATGAACATCACGCTGTCAAATCGGTCCAAAATACCGCCGTGGCCGGGAAAAATTGTGCCATAATCCTTAATGCCGGCTTGCCGTTTGACCGCCGAAGCGAACAGATCGCCAAAAATGCCAAGCACCGACGCCACCGCGCCAAGCACAAGAAGCACGAGATAATGGCGCACGGTGACGGTGATCGAAAACAGATCGTACCGGCCCGAAAGCTGGTTGTACACAAAGGTCAGCAGCACACCGGCCAGCATGCTGCCCAACACCCCGCCAACAGCGCCCTCCACCGTTTTGTGCGGGCTGACGCGCGGGGCAAGTTTGTGTTTGCCGAAAGCGCGGCCGGTGAAATACGCCGCCGTATCGCCCCCCCAGGCAAAGCAAAGGATCAACAGGATGAAATAGATGGCGTCGTTGCCGTACACATCCACCGGCAGCTTACGCTTGAGATGCACAAGCGAATAAAAGCAGAACAGAATCACCCCGCTGAAATAGGTGAAACCGGACAGCTTGCCGAAATCCAGTTCTTCATGCTTGGCAACAAGGCAGATATTGTAAAACAGGACGATCAAAAAGCTGGCTGGCAGCACCAGCACCCGAACGGCTTCGGTGGTGGACAGCATAACCAGCAGCGTATACGGAATAGCCGCGACAAACAGATACCACTGCCGCCGGCCAAACCCCATGGCGGAATACACCTCATGCATGCCAATCAGGCAGATCAGCGCAAGCACCAGGTCAAACAGGGCGGTATCAAAAAAGACCAGCACGACCGCCAGCAGGCACAGCCCGACAACGGCCGTCAAAACGCGTGTTTTCATACAGGGTTGGTGTCCTTTCAACAGCAGTTCGGCACAATCTATTCGTATGCAAAGGCGCGCCGGAACTTGCCGGAATAGAGCGTGTGCCGCGCTGCAAATACGGCGCGGCACATGCGGCAGGAAGCCTGTCGAGGTGTCAGACCTCCATGATCTCCTGGTTCTTGGTGGCACAGGTTTCGTCAATCCGTTTGACGAACTTATCGGTCAGTTTCTGAATTTCTTCTTCCAGCGATTTCTGGTCATCCTCCGTCAGTTCGCCGGCCTTTTTCATCGCCTTAAACTTATCCATCGCATCGCGGCGCACATTGCGCACCGCAACCTTCGCTTCCTCGCCCTGTTTTTGCACATCGCGGGTCAGCTGCTTGCGGCGCTCTTCGGTGGGCGCGGGGAAAACAAGGCGGATCGTATGGCCGTCGTCAATCGGGTTAATGCCGATGTCGCTGGTCTGGATCGCCTTCGAGATTGCTTTGACCATCTTACCGTCCCAGGGGGTAACCGTCAGGATACGGGCTTCCGACACAGCAACCGATGCGATCTGGTTGATCGGGGTGGGCGCGCCGTAATAATCCACCACCACTTTGTCCAGAATGGCGGGGTTGGCGCGGCCGGCACGGATGGTGGCCAGTTCACGGCTGAGATGGGCCACGCAGTTGTTCATTTTTTCTTCATAGGGCTTGGTCGTACTGCTCATAAACGTTCTCCTTTATTCAGCGGCCCGCTTTTGTGAAGGGGCCGCGTTCTCCATTGTTTCGCGTTATTCTTTAACGAGGGTTCCCACCGGTTCACCGCGCACGGCACGGGCGATATTGTCGGGATCCGCCAGATCAAAAACCAGAATGGGCAGGCCGTTATCCCGGCACAGGCTGGCCGCGGTGGAATCCATCACAGCCAGACGCTCATCCAGAACCTTGGTAAAGGTCAGCGTATCGTACCGCACTGCATCCGGGAATTTGTGCGGGTCCTTGTCATAAACACCATCCACCATTGTGGCTTTGAGCATAATGTCCGCGCTGATCTCAAGCGCACGCAGGGCGCTTGCCGTATCTGTGGAGAAAATCGGGTTGCCGGTACCGCCGCCAAACACAACGACGGTCCCTGCCTCAAGCGCCGCAATCGCCTTATCGCTTGTGAATGGCTCCGCCACCTGGGGCATGACCGAGCTTGTCATCACAGCGGCCGGCACCCCCTGCTGGCGCAATGCATCTTTTACCGCCAAAGCGTTCATCACCGTGGCCAGCATGCCGATTTTATCAGCGTCCATACGATCCATCTTCCCGCTGGACCGGCCGCGCCAGAAGTTGCCGCCGCCCACCACAATGCCGATCTGCACGCCGAGGTCATGGGCCTGCCGGATTCCGGCGCAGATCGAGGCAATGGTCGCTTCGTCAAAGCCGGAACCTTTGTCCCCGGCCAGGGCTTCGCCGCTGAGCTTCAGCAGCACGCGTTGATATTGAGTCTGCATCATTTGCACCACCTGGTTTTGGATTGTGACAGTCTTCAAGACAAAAGAACTACCTGTATTTTACAATAGTTTGCCCGCAAAGTAAAGTATTTGCCCCCGAAAAGTCTTTTCTGCACACACATTTGCCAAAAGGAAAGCACAGGGAACATCCGGACAAAATCCGCCCCCTGTGCTGTAAAAATTGGATTTTCTTCTTTTCAGCCCGGCCCGGCTGTACGGCCAAACACGCGCCGGCAACACCCTTCAGCGTTCCGTATCCGCCCGCAGCGTCACAAATTCTCGCTGCAGCGTTGCGCGCTGGCACCGTTCCCGCAAAATCTGTTCAACGCTGTCATCCTGCAGCACTAAATCATCCTCTTCTCGCCTCCATTCGGGCAGCCGGAACCCCAAAAGCAGGCCGGTCGCCTTTTCTTCCGGCAGGAACAGCGTCCATTGGATTGCATCGGCGTATTCACGCACAATCAGGATTCCCGTACCGCCCTGGGCCAAAAGATCCTTCTCCAGCGTGCCCTCCCGCAGCAGCGCACGCACGGCCGGCGCAGGACCGGGGCCGTTGTCCTGGTAGGTCAGGCAGTTTGCGTTCAGCTTCAGGCTAACGGAACTTGCCCCGGCCGCTGCCGCATTTGAAAACAGGTTTGCCAGAACCCCATCCATCAGGCGTTCATCCGTTTCTATCCAGCGCCTGTCCTCTTCAGTTTCAAATATGATGCGCAGCGCGCTGCCGCAGGCGGCAAGTTCTTCATTGGCGATTTGGCAAAACCCCTGCAGGTACCGCACCAGGTCCAGCGTCATCCGCTGACGCTGGCGGCGCAGCGCCACACCGAGCGCCAGGTCCGCCGCATGGTCAGACAAACGCTCCAGACGCTGAATCCGGGAAGTCATTTTATCCAGCAGAGAAAGCACCGTCGCACGGGCCGTCAAGGCACCGTCACGTTCCACACAGTGCACCAAAGCGTCCAGTTCACATTGTAAAACACAAAATTCTTCCGCCAGCCGGCCGCGCAGGCCACCGCGTATGGCAAGCTGCTGATCGTCCGAAAGTGCATCCGTTTCCCAATGAGGATCGGCAGGTGATTGGCACATGGCACGCTCCTTCCCCGTCAAGCCAACCGATCAGCGAAGAGCGCGGCGTACCTCAGCGGCCAGGCTTCGAATCAGTTCCAGATTGGTCAGGTGGCCACCTTCCGTTTTGCCGACTGCGCGGCACAGTGCAGCGTACCCTTCCGGCCCGCTGGCGCGCAGTGATTTATTGACCCTCTCGATCGCTGAAGAAACAGCGCCCAGGGGGATATGCTCTCCTTCAACAGCCTGATGGTACAGTTCTTTCGCCGTATAGTCCTGCCGGCCTAACGCCAGCTGAAGGACACACCGCTCCAGATAGACCAGTCCGCTCAGACGGCAGTTGTATTGCATTTGGCGCAAAAGCTGCAAAAAACGGGCTTTTGCGCGATAGATATCCCACTGCAGATCATCCACACAGAAATGATATATCTCCGCGAAAAGATCGTCCAGGGTGTATGGTTTAAAGATAATATAATTGGCCCCCATTGTCAAGAACCGCTGCAGGATGGCCTGCGTTCCCGGAACACCTGTCAAAATGACGTATGGGCGTTGTTCCCCCAGAAGACAGATCTGGGTCAGGATATGGCTGAGCGTTGGGCCGCTGACCAGCGAATCCAACACGATCACCTGCGGGCGAAAGCCTTTCTCCAGCAGCTGCAGAACCTTCCATCCATCGGGTGCAATGGCACAAGCTTCGATCTCCTGCCGCCCATCAGCATACAGCTGTACTGCATGGCAAAGTTCGCTGTCACTGTCTGCGTACAGCACGGTTACTCTGTGCAATTTTTGCACGTTCATCGCATCCATC